>NPIF01000347.1_pt3 | contig 71921 bp, 58 predicted proteins | sample 8637461 | NCBI WGS metagenome assembly NPIF01 (sample SAMN07420641, study PRJNA396082) | bioreactor metagenome | isolation source: sample BR12 brine-fed electro-methanogenic bioreactor BR | place: Japan: Kochi | collected 2016-12-09 | reverse complement strand
GCCTCGGTCACGGTATCCATGGCGGCGGAAACCAGCGGCAGGTTCAGGGTGATATTGCGGGTCAGCCGGGTCTTGAGATCCACTTCCTTGGGCAGGACGATGGAGTGGGCCGGAACCAGCAAAACGTCGTCGAAGGTAAGGGCTTCCTGAACAATGCGCATAGACGATCCGCCTTGAAGATGTGTCGGTGAGATAAACGCGCGATTATACGTTCCCGGCCAGCCCCGGTAAACAGGGCGATACCCGTGCGTGAAACATGGAATAATCACCGCCGTTGCAGTCACTTACCCCTAGTCCCTGCACAATAAAACCACTGGAGGAAAAAAGATGCGCAAGACTATCCTGGCCCTCGCCGCCGCCGCCCTGCTCGGCGCCGGCTGCGCCACCCAGACGGCCGGCAAGGCCGCCGACGCCGATCAGGCCGCCGCCGCCATCGCCGCCGCCGAAACCAGCCGCGCCGCGGCCGCCGCCGTGGGTTATGAATGGCGCGATACCGCCGCGATGATCGAAGAGGCCCGCAAGGCCGTCGAGGAAAAGGACTACAACAAGGCCGTCAAGCTGGCGCATCAGGCCGAGCAGCAGGGCAAGGCCGCCGTCGCCCAGTACCACCAGCAGGCCGGGAAGTAAGCCGGAACGGACAGGCAAAGGCCGCGGCGCGGCCTTTGCCTTACCCCTTGCCGGCCAGCCAGGCCAACACCCCCTTCCCCGCCGCCAGACCGCTGGCGAAGCAGGCCGTCAGCAGATAGCCGCCGGTCGGCGCCTCCCAGTCCAGCATCTCCCCGGCGCAGAACACCCCCGGCAGCTCACGCAGCATCAGACTTTCATCCAGGGCTTCAAACCGCACGCCCCCGGCACTGCTGATGGCCTCGTCCAGCGGACGCGGCGCGGTCAGCGGTACCGGCAGCGACTTGAGCGCCGCCGCCAGCCGTGCCGGCGAGACCAGCTCTTCCGCCGCGGCAAACTCGCGCAGCAGCCCGGCCTTGACGCCGCTGATGCCGGCACAGCGGTGCAGATGTTTGGCCAGGCTGTCGCGTCCCCTTGGTCGCGACAGCGCGGCCGTAAGCTGCGGCAAATCGCGCCCCGGCACCAAATCGAGGTGCAGCAGTGCCTGCCCCTGTGCCGAGATGGCGTCGCGCAGTGCTGCCGACAGTGCGTAAATCATGCCGCCCTCGACGCCGTATTCCGTCACCGTCAGTTCACCCTGACGGCGCTGGCCGGCAAAGCTTGCCACCACCGGTTTGACCGGCTCCCCGGCATAACGGCTGCGGAAGTGTTCGCTCCACGCCACATCGAAGCCGCAGTTGGCCGGCAGCAGCGGCGCCACGTCGACGCCGCGCTGCCTCAGGAGCGGCACCCAGGCACCGTCGGAACCGAGCCGCGCCCAGCTGCCGCCGCCCAGCGCCAACACCACGGCGGCGGCCTGCACCGTCCGCTCGCCCTCCGCCGTAACGAAACGCAGCGCCCCCGCGGCGTCCCAACCCAGCCAGCGGTGGCGGACATGAAAGCGCACGCCGGCACCGCGCAGGCGGTGCAGCCAGGCGCGCAGCAGCGGCGCGGCCTTCATCCCGGTGGGAAACACCCGGCCCGAGGAACCGACGAAGGTGTCGATGCCCAAGCCCTGGATCCACGCCCGCAGGGCATCAGGCCCGAAGGCCGTCAACAACGGGGCCAGGTTTTCACGCCGCGCACCATAGCGGGCGAGGAATCGCTCGAGCGGTTCGGAATGGGTGATGTTCATGCCGCCCTTGCCCGCCATCAGAAATTTGCGGCCCAACGACGGCATCGCGTCGAACACGTCGACCTGCACTCCGCCGGCCGCCAGCACCTCCGCCGCCATCAGCCCGGCGGGACCGCCGCCGATCACGGCTATGGTTGGGGACGGGGCACGGGAAGACGGCATTGCAGGTTCCGGGATCAGGGGAGCGGGCAGTGAAAAAGGCGGCCAGTGTACCCCATGACACAAAGCGTTGGCCTGTCCCCGTCCCCCGTTGACAAGCCCCTGCCGCTTTGGGTAAAGTGCGCGCCTTCGCATCACCCGCCCAGGTGGTGAAATTGGTAGACACGCTAGCTTCAGGTGCTAGTGGGGGAAACTCCGTGGAGGTTCGAGTCCTCTCCTGGGCACCAACACAAAAAAAGGGGCTTCCCGACGGGAAGCCCCTTTTTTATTGCCGCCGTCCCGGCCGGGGAGGACACCCGCGCAGTGCGGGCGCCCCGCCGCCGTCCACGATTAGTTGAACGGATGACGCAACACGATGGTCTCGTTGCGATCCGGGCCGGTGGAAATGATATCGATGGGCACGCCGGTCACTTCCTCGATGCGCTTGAGGTAGTTGCGCGCCGCCAGCGGCAGCTTGTCGTATTCCTTCACGCCGACCGTCGATTCCTTCCAGCCCGGCATTTCCTCATACACCGGCTTGCAGGCGCCGAAGGCCTCGGCGCCCACCGGCGGGGTGTTGCGCTGCTCACCGTTGCACTCGTAGCCGACGCACAGGCGCAGGCTGTCCAGGCCGTCCAGCACATCCAGCTTGGTGATGCACAGACCGGTCACCGAGTTGATTTGGTTGGAGCGGCGCAGGGCCACGGCATCGAACCAGCCGCAGCGGCGCGGACGGCCGGTGGTGGAGCCGAATTCGTGGCCGCGCTCGGCCATGTAGGCGCCGACGGTATCCATCAGCTCCTTGCCGTCGTATAGCTCGGTGGGGAACGGACCGGCGCCGACGCGGGTGGTGTAGGCCTTGGTGATGCCCAGCACGTAGTCGAAATAGCGCGGGCCGACGCCGCTGCCGGTGGCGGCGCCGCCGGCGGTGGTGTTGGACGAGGTGACGTAGGGATAGGTGCCGTGGTCGATATCGAGCAGCGCGCCCTGGGCGCCTTCGAACATCACGTTGTCGCCGCGCTCGCGGTACTGGTGCAGCATCTCGGTGACGTCGGCCACCAGCGGGCGCAGTTCCTCGGCCATGGCCATGGACTCGTCCAGTACCTGCTGGAAGTCCACCGGGTCGGCCTTGAAGTAGTGCTGCAGACAGAAGTTGTGATAGTCCAGCACCTCGCCCAGCTTGGCGGCGAAACGCTCGCGGTGGAACAGGTCGCCCAGGCGCAGGCCGCGGCGGGAGATCTTGTCTTCATAGGCCGGGCCGATGCCGCGGCCGGTGGTGCCGATGGCAGCCTTGCCGCGGGCACGCTCGCGGGCGTGGTCCAGGGCCACGTGGTAGGGCAGGATCAGGGGGCAGGCCTCGCTGATGCGCAGACGTTCGCGGGCCGGCACACCGTTTTCCTCCAGCATGCGCAGCTCTTCCAGCAGGGCCGAAGGCGACAGCACCACACCGTTGCCGATGAGGCACATTACGCCCTCGCGCAGAACGCCGGAGGGAATCAGATGGAGTACGGTCTTCTTGCCGTCGATGACCAGGGTGTGGCCGGCGTTGTGGCCGCCCTGAAAGCGGGCCACCGCACTGGCGCGGTCGGTGAGCAGGTCCACCACCTTGCCCTTGCCTTCGTCACCCCACTGGGTGCCAATGATTACGACGTTCTTGCCCATTATTACCCCTAAGTCCCGCCCGCGCGTCTGCTTCCCCGGCGCCGCGGGTGTTGTCATGAATTTAGATTTACGGGAAAACTCGAAAACGCGACGAAATCAGCCGAGCGCCACCACCTGCCAGCTGCCGTCACGCAAAGCCAGTTGGCGGTCACACCCCATCGCCGCCGCATCGCCCTGTTGCCCCGGCAGGGCACAGACCACCCGCTCGCCGCCCGCCCGCAGGTCTTCCACCTGCTGCGCCAGCGCCGGGTCGTCGGCACAGGGCGCAAAGATACCACGAACCCCGGGTGGGTTGGCAGTCGACAGTGCCAGCAGGGTCTTGAGATCGGCGGAAAAGCCGGTGGCGGGCCGTGCCCGGCCGAAGACCCGGCCGATGTCGTCGTAGCGCCCGCCCTGTGCCAGGGCCTGGCCGCTGCCCGGCGCGTAGGCGGCGAACACCGCACCGGTGTGGTAGTGATAGCCGCGCAGCTCCGCCAGATCGAAATGCAGCGGCGTCCCGGGCAAGGCACGGCGCACGGCGCCGGCGATGGCCTCAAGATTGTCCAGTGCCGCATGCACCTCGGCACTGGCGGGCGCCAATACGGTGCGTGCGGCGGCCAGGGCCTCCTCGCCGCCGTTGAGCTCGGCCAGCTGAATCAGCATGCCGCGCACGGCGGCGGTCAATTCCAGCCCCGCCAGCAGGGCGGAAATATCGGGCCGCGACTTGCGCTGCAAGGCATCGAACAGCTGCGCCTCCTGCCCCGGCGCCAGTCCGGCCTGGCGCGTCAGGCCGCGGAAAATCCCGACATGGCCCAGGTCGAGATAGAGCTGGTCGAGCCCGGCGGCATGCAGAGTCGCCAGCATCAGGCGCAGCACCTCCACGTCGCTTTCGATGCCGCCGTGTCCGTACAGCTCGGCACCCACCTGCAAGGGGCTGCGGCTGCCGCCGTGGCCTTCCGGCCGGGTGCGCAGCACGGTGCCGAGATAACACAGGCGGGTCGGCGTTTCGCGCTTGAGGTGGTGGGCGTCGATGCGCGCCACCTGCGGCGTCATGTCGGCACGTACCCCCATCATGCGGCCGCTCAACTGATCGGTCAGTTTGAAGGTCTGCAGATCCAGATCGTTGCCGGTGCCGGTAAGCAGCGACTCCAGGTACTCGATGAAGGGCGGCAGCACCAATTCATAGCCCCAGGTGCCGAACAGATCGAGCAGGCGGCGGCGCAACTGCTCCAGCCGCCAGGCCCCTTCCGGCAAGACTTCCTCGATACCTTCCGGCAACAACCAGCGTTCGTTTTCCATCAGTGTTTCAACCAGTAGACCAGGACCGCACCGGCAATCATCAGAACCAGTCCTGCGCTGCGGATGGAACGATCATCCAGCTGCACCAGGCTCAGCATGGCCTTGCGGTAATTACGGGGCGACAGCGCGGGCAGCACCCCTTCCAGCACCAGCAGCAGGGCCAGCGCCACCCACAGATCAGACCACATTGCCGCCTCTCAAAAAAAACGGGTGGCTTGCGCCACCCGGAGTGTATTTGTTGCGTTTACTTGCGCGTGCCTGCGGCGTTGCCGAAGTACTGGAAGAACTCCGCGCTCGGGTCCAGCACCAGCATGTCCTGCTGCTTGTTGAACACGTTGCGGTAGGCATCCAGGCTGCGGTACAGCGAGTAGAACTCGGCGTTGCGGCCGAACGCCTTGGCGTAGATTTCCGCGGCACGGCCGTCGCCTTCACCGCGCAGCCGCTCGGCGTCACGGTAGGCTTCGGCCAGGGTGACCGTACGCTGGCGATCGGCATCGGCACGGATACGTTCCGCCGCTTCGGCGCCGCGCGAGCGCAGGTCCTTGGCGACACGGGAACGTTCCGCTTCCATGCGTTGGTACACCGAGGTCGACACTTCCGCCGGCAGTTCTATGCGCTTGATGCGCACGTCCACCACCTCGATGCCGAACTGACCCGCCTGCTCGCTCATCTGGGACGTGATGATGGCCATGATCTCGGAGCGCTCGCCGGAAATGGCCTCCTGCATGGTGCGCTTGCCGAACTCGCTGCGCAGACCGTCCTTGATGATCTGGGCCAGGCGCATGGCGGCCTGGCGCTCGTCACCGCGCATGGTCACGTAGTAGGTGGAAACGTCCTTGATGCGCCACTTGATGAAGGAGTCGACGATGACGTTCTTCTTCTCCTGGGTCAGGTAGCGCTCGGAATCGACTTCCAGCGTCAGGATGCGCTTGTCGAAAAAGCGCACGTTATTGATGAAGGGTACCTTCAGGTACAGGCCCGGTGTGTAGTCGGCGCGGACGAACTCGCCCAGGCGGAACTTGATCGCCAGTTCACGTTCGTTCACCACGAAGATCGACATGGAGCCGATCCACAGCGCCGCCAGCAGGCCGACGAGAGAAATCATTCCGCGGGACATTAGCGCACCTCCCGTTGACGTACGGCATCACGCAGGCGGGCGTCGGTACGCTGCTGTTGCGTCTGCGTCTGCGGCAATGCAAGGTCGGCCGTTCCCATGGAGGTAAGGGGCAAATCACGCTGCATCAGTTTGTCCAAAGGTAGATAGAGCAGATTGTTGCCCCCCTTGGTATCCACCATCACCTTGCTGCTCTGGCTCAATACCGACTCCATCGATTCAAGATACAGGCGCTTGCGGGTTACCGCCGGCGCCTTTTCGTACTGCGCCAGCACGCTGAGGAAGCGGGCAGTTTCACCTTCCGCCTGGGCGATGACCTGCTCGCGGTAGGCATTGGCCTCCTCGATCAGGCGCGCCGCGGCACCGCGGGCACGGGGCAGGACGTCGTTGGAATAGGCCTCGGCCTCGTTCTTCAGACGCTGTTCGTCCTCACGGGCCTTGACCGCGTCGGCGAAGGCGCCCTGCACCTGCTCCGGCGCCTGGGCGTCCTGCATGTTCAGGTTGACCACCGTCAGGCCGGCGCGGTAACGGTCGAGGATCTCCTGCACCAGGACCTTGACGCGCTCCACCACCTCGCTGCGGCCGCCGGTGATGACGAAATCCATCTCGCTCTGGCCGATGACCTCACGCACCGCACTCTCGGTGGCCTCGCGCAGGGTCTGGTCCGGGTCACGCACGTTGAATAGATAATCGCGCGCATCCTTCACCTGGTATTGCACGGTGAACTTCACGTCGACGATGTTTTCGTCCTGGGTCAGCATCAGCGCCTCATCGGCACGGCGGCCCAGTTCGATGGAGCGCACGCTGGAGATATCCACCTCTTCCACCGACTGGATGAAGCGGGGATACCAGTTCAGGCCCGGCATGGTGGTGTCCTTGTAGGCGCCGAACTGCAGCACCACGCCGCGCTGGCCTTCGTCGACGGTGTAGATGCCGGACAGCGCCCACAGCGCCAGGGCCAGCACCAGCACCATGCCGATGGAGCCGGCCGATGCACCGCCGCCGGTACCGCGTCCGCGGCCCTGACCGAACAGGCCGCCGAACTTGTCCTGCAACTTGCGCACCACCTCGTCGAGGTCGGGCGGTCCCTGCTCGTTGTTGCGGCCGCCCCAGGGGTCTTTGCCCCCGGAATTACCCGGTTCGTTCCAAGCCATGAGTCTCTGTACCTGTCGTTATGGTGAATTTAGTCACGCAGCACCAAGGGGCAAAGTTTAGCCCTCAGTCCGCAAGCTCGGCAACAACGGGGCAAAATCCTGCTGTTTGCGCAGCACCGCCAGGTTGTGCGCCTTGATTTCCACATCCAGCAACCAGTCACCGCTTTCCTCCACCTGCTCGCGCCGCACCGCATCGATGGCATACAGCGCGGCACGCAGACGTCCGGCGCTGGGCGGCAGAAGCAGGCGGCTCTGCACCACCTCCTCGCGGAAGAAATCGGCCAGCCCCTGCAACAACAACTCCATGCCGGCGCCGCTCATGGCGGACAGATGGGCCCGCAACGGATTGCCGTCGCTGTCGCGCTCCAGCTGTGGCATGCCCTGTTCCAGCAGATCGATTTTGTTGTACACCTCGATCTGCGGCACTTCGTCGGCGCCGATTTCCGTCAAAACCGCCCGCACCTGCTCGATCTTGGCCTGCCGCTCCGGATCGTTGGCGTCGATGACGTGCAGCAGCAGATCGGCGTCACGCGTCTCCTGCAAAGTGGAACGGAACGCCGCCACCAGATCGTGCGGCAGGTGGCGGATGAAACCGACCGTGTCGGCCAGCACAATGGCCTTGCCGCCGGGCAATTGCACGCGGCGCAGCGTCGGATCCAGCGTGGCGAACAACTGATCGGCGGCGTACACCTGCGCGGTGGTCAGCCGGTTGAACAGGGTGGACTTGCCGGCGTTGGTATAGCCCACCAGCGAGACCGTCGGCAGTTCGGCACGCCGCCGCGCGCGCCGGCCTTGCTCGCGCTGGCGGTTGACCTTCTCCAGCCGCTTTTCCAGCTGGCGGATGCGATCGGACAGCAGGCGGCGGTCGGTTTCCAGCTGGGTTTCGCCCGGACCGCGCAGGCCGATACCGCCCTTCTGTCGCTCCAGGTGGGTCCAGCCGCGTACCAGGCGGGTGGCCAGGTGCCGCAACTGTGCCAGCTCCACCTGCAGCTTGCCCTCATGGGAACGGGCGCGCTGGGCGAAGATGTCGAGGATCAGGCCGGTGCGATCCAGCACGCGGCATTGCAGCACACGCTCCAGATTGCGCTCCTGCGCCGGCGTCAGCGCGTGGTTGAACAACACCAGCTCCGCCTCGTGCTCCTGCACGGCGGCCAGCACCTCCTCCGCCTTGCCGCTGCCGATGAACAGCTTGGCATCGGGGCTCTTGCGGGTGCCGGTGACGACGGCCACCGGCAGGGCACCGGCGGACACCGCCAGTTCCTCGATTTCCTGCAGGTCTTCCTGATCGCCTTCCTGCGGCAACTCGAGGTGGACCAGGACTGCACGCTCACCGCTCTTCGGCCGCTCAAACACGTGCGTAACTCCGCTCCGCCGCTCCAGCAAACGTGGAGGGCGGGGCAATATCAACCGGGATTACATATTCGCCGCAGGGATGCATGAAAATCAGTGACATGGGAGCGCTGTTCAAGCCTTGTGCATATCCGTCTTCCGACCGGACTAACAACTGGAACGGACCGGCCCCCGCGCACCCTGCATCCCGACGGCAAACCCTCGAACCATGCGCGTCAGATACGGTTGCCCGGCTCGGCAGCGGCGGGCACGGGCATATCGTCCGGCCCCAGGTTCAGCTTGACGTTGCGCGCGGGCACAACGGTGGAAATGGCGTGCTTGTAGACCATCTGGCTGACGGAGTTTTTCAGCAGCACGACAAACTGATCAAAGGATTCGATCTGGCCTTGCAACTTGATTCCGTTCACCAGGTAGATCGAGACAGGGATGCGCTCCTTGCGCAGGGCGTTCAAATACGGATCCTGCAGGGCTTGCCCTTTGCTCATGGTGTTTCTCCTTTATTGTTATCCGCAACATGCGGTATAGCGGCCAAAACCGGCCAAGTATCCAATTGTTTAAATTAAGACTTCCCTGATCGAAACCCAGTGTAGCATAGGGCCCGAAACTCAGTTAATGGCGTTCTGCCCAAGCAGTTTCAACACCTTGTCCAGCAAAAACCGGTCGGCGCTGTCGAACCAGCGGCTGTCCGGCTCGCTGCGCAGCCAGGTGAACTGGCGCTTGGCCAGCTGCCGGGTGGCGGTGATGCCCTGCTCCACCATGGCGGCATAGTCCACGTCACCCGCCAGATAGCTCCACACCTGGCGATAACCCACACAGCGGATCGACGGCTTGTCGGGGGACAGGTCGCCGCGCCGGTACAGCCCTTCGACCTCGGCCACCAGGCCGCGTTCCAGCATGATATGAAAACGATCACGGATGCGTCCGTGCAGCAGTTCGCGCTCGGGAGCCAGCGCCAGGGCCAGCACCCGGTAGGGCAAGGCCTCGCCGCCGCCCTTCTGCTGCTCGCTCAGGGGCCGCCCGGTGAGTTCGTATACCTCCAGCGCCCGTTGCAGACGCTGCGGGTCATTGGGGTGAATGCGTTCCGCCGCCGCCGGATCGACCATGCGCAGGCGCTGGTGCAGCGCCTCCCAGCCCTGTTCCGCCGCTTCCTGCTCCAGGCGGGCGCGCAGCTGCGGATTGGCCGGCGGCAGATCGGACAGGCCACGGCGCAGGGCGCGGAAATACAGCCCGGTGCCGCCCACCAGCAGGGGAATGCGGCCGGCGGCGGAAATCTCGGCCATCTCGCGTAGGGCGTCGGCACGGAAGCGGGCGGCGGAATAGGTCTCGGCCGGGTCGAGGATATCGATGAGGCGGTGCGGCGCCCGTGCCAGCAGCGCGGCATCGGGCTTGGCGGTGCCGATATCCATGCCGCGGTAGACCAGGGCCGAATCGACGCTGATGATGTCGCAGGGCAGCCGTTCCACCAGGGCCGCCGCCAGGTCGGTCTTGCCGGAGGCGGTAGGCCCCATCAGCAGGATTGCCGGCGGCAGGGGGCTGGAATGTACGGACATGCCCGGTCCTCAATCCGCCAACAGGCGGGCCAGGTCCGCCGGCGCCAGCAGTACGGAAACCCCGGCCGCGGCAGGGGCCGCGGCGGCGGCCACCAGGCCGTCCCACTCGCCCCGCTCCGGCAGCGGCCCGTCGCCGGTCGTCAACGCCGCCACCAGGGCGGCGGCGTCGGCACCGGCCGCCAGGCTGTCCAGCGCGGTACGCGCCAGCGATTCCGGCGGAAGGTGGCGCAGCAGCGCCGGCACCTGGCGCAGCACCGCTTGCCCGGGACCGAGCAGCTCCAGGTCGAAACCGAGCCGGGCGAGCAGGGCCGCACCCTGTCGCAAGGCAGCGCCCTGCGCCGCGCTCACGGACAGCGTCACCGGCAGCAGCAGGGGCTGCGAGCGCAGGTTCTCCCCGGCAGCGAGCATCGCATGTGCGGCGCGGGAAGCCTGCAGGGCACGGGCCGCCGGCAAATCCACCAGGCGCAGACCACGTTCACCTTCATCCACCAATAAATAGCGCCCGGCCACCACCCCGAGCTGGCGGGTCGCCGTGCCGGTTGCACCGGCATCCGTTGCGGCGGGCTGATACGCCGCCGTCGCCTCCCGTACTGCCAGCGTGCCCGACGGCGCGGCGGCGGCCTCATCCACCGCCGCGCGCAGGGCGCGATAGAGAAAGTCGTGCACCTGCCGCGTCTCCCGAAAACGCACCTCATGCTTGGTGGGGTGGACGTTGACGTCCACCTGGGCCGGGTCCATTTCCAGATACAGCACGTAGGCGGGATGGCGGCCGGGATACACGGCATCGCCGTAGGCCTGGCGCACGGCATGGGTCACCACCCGATCGCGGATCGCCCGGCCGTTGATGAAAAAATACTGCATGTCGGCCTGCGCCCGGGCCGCCTCCGGCCGCAACAGCCAGCCCCACAGGCGCAGGCCCGGCAGGGCGAACTCCACCGCCACCGCCTGTTGCACGAAGGGCCGCCCGCAGATGGTCGCCAGGCGCTGTTCACGCTGCAGCTCATCGTGGGCGGGGCGTACCGCCAGCACCTGGCGCTGGTTGTGGTGCAGGGTCAGGGCCACGTCGAAACGACTGAGCGCGACCCGCCTCACCACCTCGGCCAGATGATCGAACTCGGTGCGTTCGGCACGCAGGAATTTGCGCCTTGCCGGCGTGTTGTAGAACAGATCGCGCACCTCGACGGTGGTGCCGCGCGGATGGGCGCAGGGCGCGGGCGCATCCTGTCCGCTGATGCGACAACCGTGCTCCTCGGCGGCGGAGCGGCTGCTCAGGGTCAGGCGGGACACCGAGGCGATACTGGCCAGCGCCTCGCCGCGAAAGCCCAGGCTCATGACGCGCACCAGTTCGTCCTGGCTGTAGACCTTGCTGGTGGCATGGCGCGCCAGCGCCAGCGGCAGGTCGGCCGCGGCAATGCCGCTGCCGTCGTCGCGTACCCGGATCAGCGCCACCCCGCCCTGCTCCACCTCCACCGTGACGGCGGTGGCACCGGCGTCGAGGCTGTTTTCCAGCAGCTCCTTCGTCACCGAGGCAGGGCGTTCCACCACCTCGCCGGCGGCGATCTGGTTGGCAAGCAGGGAGTCGAGCTGGCGTATGCGCCGGGGGACGGCAGGCGTGTTCATGGCGCGCAGATTAACCCGAATGATGCCGGATTTGTACCGCCGCGCAATGAACGGGGAACCGGCGGCGGCAAATACGCCGCCGGCTGCAAGAACAGTGGAGGACGTCGGTCGCGCGGCTGCGCGGAAAAATCAGCTGTCGCTGGAGCGGGGAATGTTGAGCACGTCGCCGACGCGCAGTTGATCGTTGCGCAGCGCGTTGCTGGAGCGCAGCAGTTCCAGGCTCACCTGATACTGGCGCGCGATGCCGGACAGCGTGTCGCCGCGACCGATGACGTGCTGCTGCCCGCGTGTATCCTGCCGCACCGCGAGCAGGGTGCCCGGAGGCGGATTCTGCCGGAAATAGCTGCGCACGCCCTCCATCACACTGCGCGCCAGGGCGTACTGGTGATTGGAATCGCGCAGCTTGCGCTCCTCCTGCGGATTGGAGATGAACGCGGTCTCCACCAGGATCGACGGCACGTTGGGCGACTTCAACACCCGGAAGCCCGCCTGCTCCACCCGGCTCCGGTGCAGACGCGCCACCTGGCCCAGGCCGGACAGCACACGGCCCGCCACATCGGTACTCGCTTCCATGGTGCCGGTGAGCGACAGGTCCAGCAGCACCGAGGCCAGCAGATCATCCTTGTCGTCCAGGCTGACGCCGCCGATGATGTCGGAGGCGTTTTCCTTGTCGGCCAGCAGGCGCGCGTGCTCGCTGGTGGCGCCGCGATGCGACAGCGTATAGACCGACGCGCCGTGGGCGCGCGGATCGGCAAAGGCGTCGGCATGGATGGAGATGAACAGATCGGCGCGGTGCTCGCGCGCCATTTCGACGCGGCGGCGCAAGGGGATGAAGTAATCGCCGTCGCGGATCATCACCGCGCGCATGCCCGGTTCGCGTGCCACCAGTTCGCGCAGGCGCTGCGCCACCGCCAGGGTCACTTCCTTCTCACGCGTCCCGCGCGGCCCGATGGCGCCCGGATCCTCGCCGCCGTGACCGGGGTCGATGGCGATGATGATTTCGCGCGGGGCATTGCCTGCGGCGGGGGCCGAGGGCGTTGCGCGCGGCTCGGCGGCGGCGGCCGCCTCGCTGCGCGCATCGTACAGATCGATCACCAGACGGTGACCGTATTCGTTGTTGGGGCGCAGGGCAAAACTCTTGGGCCGCACCGCGCCTTTCAGATCCAGCACCACCCGCAGGTCGCTGTCGTTGCGCGGTGCGGAACGGATGTCGCGGATCAGGCTCGGTCCGAGATCGAGGCCGACAAAGGGCTTGTCGAGGCGGGTGTTCTTGAGATCGATGACCAGGCGGTCGGGATTCTTCAGTACGAACAGGCTGTGCTCGATGTCGGCGGTGACATCAAATACCAGGCGGGTGTTGTCCGGCGCCGGCCACATGCGCACGCCGCGGATATTGACCGGTTCGGCACAGGCCGCCGCGCTCAGCAGCACCAGCAGCAGCGTGGTAAAGGCTGTTTTTATCATTTCGCGCCCCCTCGGCAGCCCCACACCCGTCAAACATCCATATTTATCATGCAGATACAACTCATTCCTTTGATCACTTCTCAGGATATATGGGTAACTTAATACCGAACAAGCGAAAAATCAACCTCCATGCCCACTCCCACGGAGGCAGTCCAGCAGCCGCCCCCCCCTTTCCGTCCTTGCGGCGAGCCGCGCCAGGCGGCCTTCGGGCCGGTAATCCAGGGTCAGATCCAGATCGGGCGCGGGCAACACGCCCTGCCCCTGCTCCGGCCACTCCACCAGACACTGGACTTCGGCGTCGAGGTAGTCGCGTATGCCGAGAAATTCCAGTTCCTCCGGGTCGCCCAGACGGTAGAGATCGAAGTGGTAGACCGCATGGCCGGCCAGCTCATAGGGCTCGACCAGGGTATAGGTGGGACTCTTCACCGCGCCGCCGTGCCCCAGGCGGTGCAGGTAGCCGCGCACTAGGGTGGTCTTGCCGGCGCCGAGATTACCGTGCAGGAACAGCAACAGACCGGCTTCCGCGGCGCAGGCGGCGAGCGCCGCCCCCAGCGCCTCGGTGGCGGCGCTGTCGGCCAGGACCAGTTCCAGCGTGGAGGAACTCATGGCCGGGAAGGATTGGCCAGCCGGCGCAAGTGAGGAAACAGATCGGAGGCCAGCAGGCCGCGCTCGCCGTCTGCAGCCGCGGCGTCGGCCGCCGCCGCATGCAGGCATACGGCGGCCGCTGCCGCCTCGCGCAGCCCCGATCCCTGGGCGATGAGCGCGGCAATCACGCCGCTCAACACGTCCCCCATGCCGCCGCTCGCCATGCCCGGGTTGCCGCCGCCGCACACGCCGGGCATGCCGTCGCTCCCCAGCACCAGCGTACCCGGTCCTTTCAGCACCACCACCCCGCCGAAACTGGCCTGCACGCCGGCGGCGGCGGCGAAGCGGTTCTGCTGCACCTGGACCGTTGTTTCGCCGAGCAGGCGGGCGGCCTCGCCGGGATGGGGCGTCAGCACCCAGTCATCCCGGCGCACAGGGTCCTGCGCCAGCAGATTGAGGGCGTCGGCATCGACCACCAGCGGCTGGCGCGCGTACAGCAGCCGCCCCAGCATGTGCTGCCCCCATGTCCCCTGGCCCAGGCCGGGCCCGACGACGATCACGTCGGCACGACGCAGCAAGGGTTCCAGTTCCACCGCAGTTTCCACGCCGTGACACATCAGTTCCGGACGCGCGGCGGCAATGACAGCCGCATGGGCAGCCCTGGTCGCCACGCTGACCAGGCCCGCCCCCACCCGCGCGGCCGCCTCCGCCGCCAGGCGGGCCGCACCGGAAAAGCCGGCCTCACCACCGACCACCAGGACGTGGCCGAAATCGCCCTTGTGGGCATCACGGGCCCGCGGTGCCAGCGCCGGCGCGAAGGCTGCAAGGTCCAGCCTGCGCGCCGCAGCCGGCACGCACTGATATATAGCGGCAGGAACGGCCAGATCGTCGAAATACAGTTCTCCGCACAGCGCCGGACCGCTGCCGGTGAGCAGGCCCTGCTTCAGGCCGATGAAGGTTACGGTTGCCGCGGCACGCACGGCGCAACCGAGGACGGCACCGGTATCCGCATCCAGACCCGACGGAACATCCAGCGCCAGCACCGGCCGGCCGCTTTCGTTGATCGCCGCGATGGCCTGGCGCCACACATCGCGCACCTCGCCGTTCAGGCCGATGCCCAGCAGCGCGTCGACCACCACTTCGCAGTGACGCAAATCCCCTGCCGCCAACAACTGCGCCTCCAGTCCGACGGCCTGCGCCATCTTCAGGGCGTCGCCGCTCAGGCGCGCCGGATCGCCTACCTGGTACAGCGCAACCTCCAGCCCGGCCTCGCGGGCCAGCCGCGCCAGCACGAAACCGTCGCCGCCGTTATTACCGGTACCGCATACCACGGCGACACGCCGCGCCGCCGGCCAGCGCCGGCGCAGCAGCGCGTATGCGGCGCCGCCGGCCCGCGCCATGAGGGCGGCGCCGGGAATGCCGCCCTCGATGGCGAGGCGGTCCAGTTCGCGCACCTGGACGGCGCGATAAAGATCAGACGGTAAGGTTTGCATAGACGGGTATCATAGCGGGATGCAGGAACCACCGAACAGAGAGGCGCACGATTACACCGCCCTGGCGCAGCAGATCCGCCAGTGGGGCGCCGCCCTCGGCTTTCAGCACGTGGGCATCGGCCATACCGATTTGACCGCAGCGGAGGCGGACCTCAACGCCTGGCTCGCCGCGGGCCGCCACGGCGAGATGGACTACATGGCGCAGCACGGCAGCAAACGCAGCCGGCCGCAGGAACTGGTGCCGGGCACCCTCAGCATCATTTCGGCGCGCATGGATTACCTGCCCGCGGCGGCGGAACCGTGGAGCGTGCTGCAAGACGGCCGGCGCGGCTATATCGCGCGCTATGCCCTGGGCCGCGACTACCACAAACTCATCCGCGGCCGCCTGCAAAAACTGGCCACGCAAATAGCGGCCGCCATCGGCCCGTACGGCTACCGCGTGTTCAGCGACAGCGCCCCGGTGCTGGAAAAGCCCATTGCCGCCCAGGCCGGCCTGGGCTGGGTGGGCAAACACAGCAACCTGCTCGCCCGCGGCGCCGGCTCGTGGTTTTTTCTCGGCGAAATCTATACCGATCTGCCCCTGCCTGCGGATGCTGCGGTGAGCGCCCACTGCGGCCGCTGTACCGCCTGCATGGACGTATGCCCCACCCGGGCCATCGTCGCCCCGTACACGGTGGATGCGCGACTGTGCATCTCCTATCTCACCATCGAGCTGCACGGCGCCATCCCCGAAGCGCTGCGGCCGCTGCTCGGCAACCGCATCTACGGCTGCGACGACTGCCAGCTGGTCTGCCCCTGGAACCGTCACGCGCGGACTACGCCGGAAACGGATTTCCTGCCGCGCCACGGCCTCGATGCCCCGCAGCTGGCGGAGCTTTTCGCCTGGAGCGAAGAGGAGTTCCTGCAACGCACCGAGGGCAGCGCCCTGCGCCGCCTGGGCCATGAACGCTGGCTGCGCAACATCGCCGTCGCCCTGGGCAACGCCCCGCCCGGCGACAACCTAACTGCGGCGTTGCAGTCGCGCGGCGACCACCCCTCGGCCCTAGTGCGGGAACACGTCGCCTGGGCCCTGCAAAGGCGCGCGACCAAGCGCTGAGTTTCGCCGTGCTGTGACCGCGGTGGCGAAATGCCGGCCCCTTCGGATATAAACTACGCCCCCTCGCAGCACCGGAACCGAATCATGGCCCGCATACTCGCCGTCGGCATCGCCACCCTGGACATCATCAATCTGGTCGAAGATTACCCGGCCGAGGACGCCGAAGTGCGCGCCCTGGAGCAGGAACTGCGCCGCGGCGGCAACGCCACCAATACCCTGGTGGTATTGAGCCAGTTCGGCCACCAGTGCAGCTGGGCCGGCACGCTGGCGGACGAACCGGACGCGCGCATCATACGTGCCGATCTGGCGCGCCACGCCATCGACATCGGCGCAATGGAACTCCTGCCCCGCGGCAAGGTACCCACCTCCTACATCACCCTGAGCCAGCGCACCGGCTCGCGCACCATCGTGCACTACCGCGACCTGCCCGAGTACAGCTTCGAGCATTTCCGCGCCATCGATCTGGCCCGCTTCGACTGGGTGCACTTCGAGGGACGCAACGTGGAGGTGACCCTGCGCATGCTGCAACGCCTCAAGGAATTGCATCCCAATCTGCCCTGCTCCCTGGAAATCGAAAAACCGCGTCCCGGCATCGAGCAACTGTTCCCCTACCCCGATCTGCTGATCTTCTCCCGCGTCTACGCCCGTGCGCGCGGCTTTCAGCGCGCCGAGGGATTGTTCGAGCGGGTACGACCCGAAGCGCCCCAGGCACAAATGGTCTGCGGCTGGGGAGAGGGCGGCGCCTACGCGCGCGACCGCGACAACCGCAGCTATCACACCCCGGCGTTCCCGCCGCCGCGGCTGGTGGATACGCTGGCGGCCGGCGACGTGTTCAACGCCGGCATCATCCACGGCCTGGTGCGCAAACGTTCTTTGGAACTGACGCTGATCGAGGCGGCGCGCCTGGCGGGCCGCAAGTGCGGGCAACAGGGGATAGAGCGGCTGGCAGGCTGACGCCGCGGGCAGCGGCGCCCCGATGCTAGAGGAAGCAGGCGATTTCTGCGTAGACCCGCGACTGATCGCGCCCGTTATGCTTGCCGAAGTAGAGCGCCTGATCGGCCTCGCTGATCATCCGTTCGAGGATCACCTGGGCATCGCCGCTGTCCGCTTCCTGCAGGCTGGCGATACCGATGCTGATGGTGGTCTTGATGCTGTGTCCCTCGATTTCGAATACGGCATTCTTGACCGCGGCGCGCACGCGCTCCGCCAGCTGCTTGGCCCCCTCCAGTTCCGTGTCGGGCAGGGCGATGATGAATTCCTCGCCGCCGAAACGCGCCAACACGTCGACTTCGCGAATCTGTTCGCGGAACAATTCCGCGCAGCGGCACAATACCTCGTCGCCGAGACGATGGCCGTGCACGTCATTGATGCGCTTGAAGTGATCGATATCCAGTAGCAGCAGGCAGAAATCCTTTTTGTAGCGCAGACTGCGTGCCAGCGCCGAGCGGGACTCGGGGAAAAAGAAACGGCGGTTGTGCAATCCGGTCAGCTCGTCGATCACCGACAACTCGGCATAGCGCCGCTTGAGTGCCTCGGCATCCGCCAGGGTCAGCTCCAGCTGGCGGGTACGCTCGCGCACAAGATGCTCCATGCTGTTGAGCAGCCGGTTATTGACCAGCATCTGGCCCAGAAAATTGGCAAATATCACCAGTGAACGCTCATGCGCCTCGGAAAAAAAGTCGACGTGCGGATGGGATACGTTGAGCACACCGAGAATTTCACCGCTGGCCTTGATGGGCAGGCTGATCAGGGAGCCGATGGCCATGGCGCTGGGGCTGATGCCGCGGCAATTGCGTTCGAAACGCGGGTCGTGCTCACAATTGCGGCTGTGCTGCAGGGTGCCGGTCTGGGCGGCGACGCCGACCAAACCCTCGCCCACTTCGAAGCTGGCGAATTTCGGAACGTGGCTGTTTTTCTGGCCGCGCTCCAGGCCGATCATGTCCGCCCAGTCCATTCCAGCCGAGTTCACCAGCTTGCCGTCCTTGAGCAGGTAGACCGAACAGCGCTCCAGATCCTGGTTCTGCATCAGTACATCGAGCGCGCTGCCGAGCAGCTGGGTGTCGCTCTGGCCGTAGACCCGCAGCGATGACAGACCGCGCAAGGCGGAAAGCGAATCGATGAGCTTGAGAAAGCTGTCGTTGAGCTCGCGGAATGAGTCGATGAACGGAGAAGTATCCATGGCGCTCCCGCATCAGTGCCCGGCAAGCATTTTGGCCAGCTGGACAATTTCGTCGCGCTTGCCCAGCATTTCGCCCAATATCGCCTCGGCCTCCGCCGCAGGTATCCCCAGCCGGGTCAGTATGCCGAGATCCGCGCTCGCGTCGTTCCGCTGCAGGCAGGCCGCCCACTGCGCGCAAAAGCCGATGAGCTGTACCAGCGGCCAGTGTTCGCCGCCGTATCCATCCTCCCGGTGATGCTCGATGGCCGCCACCGCAAATCCCGGCAAATGCCATTTGCGTCCCAGCCAACCGCCCACCTGCAGATGATCGGCACCCAGCAGCTTCAGTTCGGCCTCTGCCAGATGCTGTTCCGGGTTGTCTTCAAACTGGCGGAAGGCCTGCGTCATTTCTTCCGGATAAAGGTGCACCAGAGCCAGCAGGCCGAGATTGTGCAACAGACCGGCCAGGTAGGCATTGCCGCCATGGGGCCGCGGCTCGACAGCGACATGGCGAGCCAAGCGCTGCGCCAACGTCGCCGCGACCATGGCGCCGGTCCAGTATTCGTCGACGCGGAACGCCGGGCAGTGGGAGGTGCGGAACGGCCCGGCCAGAACCATGCTGAAGGCCAGGTTGCGGGCGATATTGAGACCGAGCACCTTGAAGATGGCGTCCTCGGCGGTCGACACCCGCTCGGGATAGCCGAAATAGGCCGAGTTGGCCAGACCGATGATACGTGCCAGCAGGGCGGGGTCTTTTTCGATGATGGCCGCGATGCGGTGTACGTCGAGGTCACTGTTACCGAACACAGCCAACAGTTCCTGGGCCACCAAAGACATCGGCGGAAGCGCATTCAGCTTCTGAATCTCAAGCCGGGTCTCAGTTACCGTATGACTGCCATGCACGGGTGTTCTTCCTCGTTTGCTGCTCCGGCCAGCACCTGGCCACACTCACGGACGAGCGCACAGTATATTGAAAAAGGGGAACTTGTGGAGCCTGATTTGGAGCACGGCGCCCGCCCCCCCGCCACGGGGCAAGCAGCCGCTTCCCGCGGAACCGGCACGCGCCGATGATGAGGGGTGCGGTAAAACCTCAGGCCTTGTCGTCGAACAGGCTGCCGACGGCCTCGTCGACTGTACGCATGACCTTGGCGCTGGCCTCGACCTGCAGCCGGTTAATCTTGCTTTCGACCAGGGGCTGCAGCGGCGAGTCCTCGCCGCGCATCTGCGCTGCGCTGGCGATCCGGGCCGAATTGCGGTCCAACCCCTCCATGCCGCGGCGGATGCCTTGCAGGGCGTTGCTGAATACCGAAGTGATCTTCATGGTTGATTCCTGCCTGTAACCTCAACCTACTATCGTCCAATCAGGAAATATTTCAAGGGCTCCATTGCCGGCGCAGGCGCTCCCGGTTGAGCTGCAACCATTGCAGGGCAATGATCGGACTGGCGGAATTGATGCGTCCCGCGTGCAACAGCGCCAGCGCCTCGTCGAAACTGACGGCGCCGACCCGGATATCCTCGCCCTCCTCGGCCAGGCCGTGTATCCCCCCGGCGGCAGAGGCGTCCACCCGGCCACAGAACAGGCTGATGCGCTCCGACGTCCCCCCCGGACTCACCAGGTAGTCGCAGATCGGTTCCAGGGCCAGCAGGGCGCAGCCCGACTCCTCCTGGATTTCGCGCCGTACCACATCCTCCGGAGTTTCGTCGGCTTCGATAATTCCCGCCACGATTTCCAGCAGCCAGGGACCGCCCGGCATGGTCAGGGCTCCGATGCGAAACTGCTCCAGGAGGACGACGCGATCCAACACCGGATCGTAGGGCAGCACCGCCGCCGCGTGGCCGCGCTCGAACAATTCACGACTGAGCAGCCGGCTCATGCCGCCGTCATACAGGCGGTGGCGCAGGCGGTAATGCTCCATGCGGAAAAACCCCTGATAACATACCTGCTGCTCCACCACCTCGACCGTGGCATGCTCAGGCCCGCCCCAGACATCGCTTCCTGTCCCGTCCACCCTACCACCTCCGCATCGTTGCCCTGCCGTTACCCCATGGTACGATGGCCGCATCGACTGCGATACCCGGGATCACATGCCTGCCGCACATCCTCATCCCCCCATCACCGCCGTGATTCTTGCCGGCGGCAAGGCCCGCCGCATGGACGGCGCGGACAAAGCGCTGCTGATGCTGGCCGGCCGGCCTCTGCTGGCGCATATCATCACGCGGCTGCAACCACAGGTGAGCAGAATTTTGCTGAATAGCAATCGCCCTGCCGACAACTATGCACAGTTCGCTCTGCCGGTGATTGCCGACACCCTCGCCGATCAGCCCGGCCCGCTGGCAGGCCTGCTCAGCGCGCTGCTCGCCTGCGACGGCGAACTGGTCCTCACCGTTCCCTGCGACACGCCCTGCCTGCCGAACGATCTGGTTGCGCGCATGTACGCCGCGCTGGAGGACGCCAGGGCTGAGGTGTGCAGCGCCGCTGACAGCGAGCAGTTGCACGCCGCCGTGATCCTGGCGCGACGCAGCGTCATTCCCGCCTTGCAGGACTATCTTGCCTCCGGCAAGCGCAAAGTCCAGGACTGGCTGCACACCCAGAAGCTCGCCGTCGCCGATTTTTCCGACCAGCCCGATGCCTTCAGCAACGTCAACACGCCGCAGGAGCTGCACCGGCTGGAACAGAGAGTGACATCCCATGACTGCTGATCAGATGCCTCCGCTGCTTGCCTTCGTCGCCGCCAGCGGCACCGGCAAGACGACCCTGCTGGAACAGCTTGTTCCCCTGTTGCGCGCCCACGGCCTGCGCCTCGCCGTAATCAAGCACACTCACCACGACTTCGATATCGATCAGCCCGGCAAGGACAGTTACCGCATGCGTGCGGCCGGCGCGCAGCAGGTCATGGTGGCCTCGCGCCGACGCTGGGCCCTGCTGACCGAACACGCGGATGATCGGGAAGAACCGCGACTCGCCGAACTGGTGCAGGCGCTGGACAAGCGTGCGCTGGACCTGATTCTGGTGGAGGGATTCAAACACGAAGCCGTACGCAAGATAGAACTGCATCGGCCGTCCCTGGGAAAAGCGCCGCTGTTTCCAGCCGATCCGCAGATCATCGCCGTGGCCTGCGACGCAGTGCCTGCCGTCGCGACCACCTTGCCGCTGCTCGACCTCAACAACCCGGCGGAGATTGCGACATTTGTGCTGCGCACCGTCGCCCGGCAATAATTCGCTCAATGCACCTACCCAAGGAGTCGGCAACAACGATGCCCCAGGACAAGAACACTACCCCGCGCGCCCCCCTGCTCACCGTCGAACAGGCGCTGGGCTATATCCGCGACAGCCTGCATCCGGTACAGGGTTACGAACAACTCGCGCTGCGCGATGCCCTGGGCCGCGTTCTCGCCGCCGATGTGCACTCGCCCATCGACGTGCCGCCCCATGCCAACTCGGCCATGGACGGCTACGCCCTGCGTGCTGCCGATCTGTCCGCCGGCGGCGAGACTTCCCTGCGCCTGGTCGGTACCGCCTTTGCCGGCCATCCGTTCGACGGCAGCGTCGGTGCGGGACAATGCGTGCGCATCATGACCGGCGCCAACGTGCCGGCCGGTGCCGATACCGTGGTCATGCAGGAGGACGTGCGACGAGAGGGAGATGTCGTTCAAGTCGGCGCTGGACACAGAAAAGGGGCAAACGTACGCCTGCCCGGCGAGGACATCAGTACCGGAGCAACCGTACTGGCCCGCGGCCGGCAGCTGACGCCCGCCGATCTGGGACTGCTCGCCTCGCTCGGCATTGCCGAGGTCAGAGTGGTGCGCCGCCTGCGGGTGGCCTTTTTTTCCACCGGAGACGAACTGTGTTCGCTGGGAGAAATCCCGCGTAAAGGGCAGATCTACGACAGCAACCGTTACACGCTGCACGGCATGCTGAGCCGTCTCGGCGTCGAGATCATCGACATGGGCGTGGTGCGTGACCGGCGCGAGGACATCGCCGCCGCATTCCGCCAGGGCGCGGCCGTGGCCGATGTGCTGATGACTTCCGGCGGCGTCTCGGTGGGCGATGCCGATTACGTCAAGGAAACGCTGGACGTGCTGGGCAAGGTGAACTTCTGGAAGATTGCCATGAAGCCGGGCAAACCGCTGGCCTTCGGTCTGCTGGACGGCACCGCGTTTTTCGGCCTGCCGGGCAACCCGGTGTCATCCATGGCCACCTTCTACCAGATCGTCCAGCCGGCCCTGCGGCGGCTGACCGGGCAGCAGGAACAGGCGCCGCTGCGCCTGCGCGTTCCCTGCGTGAGCTCCCTGAAGAAATCAGCAGGACGCGTCGACTTTCAGCGCGGCATTCTGGAATATGACAGTGGGGGTCAGTTGACCGTACGCAGCACCGGGCCGCAGGGTTCGCACGTGCTGAGCTCCATGAGCCGGGCGAACTGCTTCATCATACTGCCGGCTGAATGGGGCAACGTGGAGGCGGGAACAACAGTGGAAGTGGAACCCTTCGCCGGCCTGATTTGACCGGACGCGGGAGCCACAAAGAAGAAGGCCACCGTCCGGAGACGGTGGCCTGGTTCATCAAGCGGCCGCTTTAACGACGCGCTTTTTACGCGCCGGCTTGCGCTTGGCCTTCTTGGCCGCAACCTTGGCGTGCTTCTTGTCATATGCAGCCACGGCCTTGGCGATGACGGCCTGACGACCCTCATAAGCCTTTTCTTCATCCAGCACTGCCTTCAGGCGCGCCTTGGCTTCCGCCACGGCTGCACGCAACTTGGCGCGCATGGCCTTCTCGGCCTGGTCTGCCTTCTTCTTCTGGGCAACCAGACGAGTCTTCACGGCCTTGGCCTGTGCATTCATCTTCTTCACGGTGGCCCGGACCGCCTTCTTGCTCGCGGTCTTGGCGGTGGAGCGGCGCACTGCTTTCTTCGGCGCTGCGGCCTTGGCAGTGGCAGCCTTCTTGGTACGAACGCTTTTCTTGGCAACGGCACGTCGTGCAACTTTCGGCATGGCAACTCTTCTCCTTGTTTAGTAGAGACACATGTCGAAAAACATTATAAACATAAACTTAAATGTAACAAGCAAACTTGCAATATTTTTTCAAGCACAAAATGATCTGCATCGCACCGTCCACATCGTCGATGTGCGCGATGTCGTACCGACCGACACTGCACGGACTTGCGCAACAGGTGCTCCGGCCCCTATATATTTACCTGGTGCCACTGCGAATATCACTGGAAATTACCGAGTCTCACGACTGTCGTTGAGCCGCAACAAGGAACAACAATCATGGCCGACAAAGAACCGCTCGAACCGGAAATCCTGCCCCAGAACGGCACCGGTGCCGCCTCCTCGGAGCTGGCGATCAGCGCCGGCGTTCTGCCCACCACCCTCTACATTCTCCCGCTGAACGACCGCCCGTTCTTTCCCGCGCAGGCATTTCCGGTGGTAATGGACGAGCAGCCCTGGCTCGAATCCATCGAGCACGTCGGCGATCACCCCCATCACATGGCCGGACTGGTGCTGACCCGCGGCGGCGACCCGGAACACCTCACAACGGAGGATTTCTACCGCATCGGCAGCATGGTGCGCGTCCACAATCCGACCCGTTCCGGTGGAAAAATCCAGTTCATCGCCGAGGGCATCCAGCGTTTCCGCATCGTCAAATGGCTGTCGCACAAGCCGCCGTTCATGGCGCAGGTGGAATATCCGGCCGAAAAGCAGCTCAAATCCGACGACAAGCTCAAGGCCTACGCCATGGCCATCATCAACACGTTGAAGGAGCTGATTCCGCTCAATCCGCTCTACAGCGAGGAGCTGAAATACTTCCTCAGCCGTTTCAGCCCCAACGATCCGTCGCCGCTGGCCGATTTCGCCGCCGCGCTCACCACCGCCAAGGCCGAGGAGCTGCAGCAGGTGCTGGAGCTGTTCCCGGTGTTGCCGCGCATGGAAAAGGTGCTGGTGCTGATCAAGAAGGAACTGGATGTAGCCCGGCTGCAATCGCAGATCCGCGAGCGGGTGGATGAGCGCATGAGCGAGCAGCAGCGCAAATTCTTCCTGCGCGAGCAGCTCAAGGAGATTCAGAAGGAGCTGGGCCTGGAAAAGGACGACCGCACCGCCGACGTGGACCGGTTTCGTGCCCGCCTGGCAAAACTGACCCTGCCCGAGGCGGCACGGAAGCGGATCGACGACGAGTTGCAGAAACTCTCCATCCTGGAAGTGGGGTCACCGGAGTACACCGTCACCCGCAACTACCTGGACTGGGTCAGCGCCCTGCCCTGGGGCGTGTATTCGACCGATCGGCTGGAGCTGAAACGGGCCCGACGCATCCTCGACCAGGATCATGACGGCCTGGAAGAGGTGAAGCAGCGCATCATCGAGTTTCTCGCCGTGGGCGTGCTGCGGGGTGAAGTGGCGGGGTCGATCCTGCTGCTGGTCGGTCCGCCCGGCGTGGGCAAGACCTCCATAGGTCGCTCCATCGCCAATACCCTGGGGCGCAAGTTCTACCGCTTCTCCCTCGGCGGCATGCGGGACGAGGCTGAAATCAAAGGACATCGCCGCACCTATATCGGCGCCATGCCGGGCAAGTTCGTGCAGGCCATCAAGGAGGCGGAGACGGCCAATCCGGTGATCATGCTGGACGAAATAGACAAGATCGGGGCCTCCTACCAGGGCGATCCCGCCTCCGCACTGCTGGAAGTGCTCGACCCGGAACAGAACAGCGATTTTCTCGATCACTACCTGGATCTGCGTTTCGACCTGTCCAAGGTGCTGTTCGTCTGCACCGCCAACCAGCTCGATACCATACCGCCGCCCCTGCTCGACCGCATGGAGGTGATCCGGCTTTCCGGCTACATCACCGAAGAGAAGCTCGCCATCGCCACCCACCACCTGTGGCCAAAGCAGCTGCAGAAGGCGGGGTTGAAACCCAGTCAGCTGAAGATATCGGACAGCGCCCTGCGCAAGGTGATCGAGGGCTATGCCCGCGAGGCCGGTGTGCGCAACCTGGAAAAACAGCTGGGCCGCATCGTGCGCAAGGCGGTGGTGCGCATCGTTGGTGGCGAGAAGGGGCCGCTCCGCGTCGGTCCCAAGAGCATCGAGGATTTGCTGGGCAAGCCGGTGTTTCACCGCGAGAAGCCGCTCACCGGCATCGGTGTGGTGACCGGGCTGGCCTGGACCGCCATGGGCGGCGCCACCCTCAGCATCGAGGCGACACTGGTCCACAGCAAGAACCGCGGCTTCAAGCTCACCGGCAAGCTGGGCGAGGTGATGCGCGAATCGGCCGAAATCGCCTACAGCTACATCGCCTCGCACCTGAAGCAATACGAAGGCGATCCGGCCTTCTTTGACGAAGCCTTCGTCCATCTGCACGTGCCGGAGGGCGCCACGCCCAAGGACGGCCCCAGCGCCGGCGTCACCATGGCCACCGCCCTGCTGTCGCTGGCACGCAAGGAGCGTATCAAACGCCCGCTGGCCATGACCGGCGAGCTCACCCTGACCGGCCAGGTGTTGCCGGTGGGCGGTATAAGGGAAAAGGTCATCGCCGCACGGCGCACGGGTGTGATGGAGCTGATCCTGCCGGAGGCGAACCGCGGTGATTTCGAGGAACTCCCCGCCCACATCCGCAAGGGGGTCACCGTCCACTTCGCCCACCACTACCGCGACGTGGCGGCAGTGGTGTTCGGGTAGTTATTAAAAAACGCCAAGTTTGTCATGTTCTACAGCGACGCTTGGTGGATGCGCTGCGCTTATCCACCCTACCGACTGAAAACCGATCTGCCGCGGAGACGCAGAGAACACAGATAAATTTCTCTGCGCCTCTGCGGCTCGGCGACAGTGGGTTAATTCATACCTACCCCAGGCACAGCTCCCGCGCCACGATGGCGGCCAGGGCGGCGATGTGGTCGGGGCGCTCATTGAGGGCAGGAATATACTGAAACGCCTCGCCGCCCGCGTGCAGGAATATCTCGCGGTTCTCCCCGGCGATCTCCTCCAGGGTCTCCAGGCAGTCGGCGGAAAAGCCGGGGCAGATCACCTGCACCCGCCGGATACCGGCGGCGGGCAGTTGCCGGAGCACTTCATCGGTATAGGGTTGCAGCCAGGGCTCGCGGCCAAAACGGGACTGAAAGGTCACCTGCCAGGCATCATCCGCCAGGCCGAGACGTTCCGCCGTCAGGCGGGCGGTGGCCAGGCATTGCCGGTAATAGGGATCGCCCTCGTTGCGAAAGCGCTCGGGGGTGCCGTGGAAGGAGAACAGCAGCTGCTGCACCGGCTCCCCATCCTGCCGCGCCTCGCGCACCGAGGCCACCAGGGCGTCGATGTAACCGGCATCGGCGTGATAGTCCGCCACGAAATTCAGCGCCGGTACGTCACGACGGGCGCGCAACGCGTCCACCACGGCGTCCAGGGTCGAGGCAGTGGTGGAACAGGAGTTTTGCGGATAGAGCGGCAGAACCAGCACCTGCGCCACGCCGGCCTCACGCAGTTCATCCAGCGCCGCCGCTATGGACGGGCGGCCATAGCGCATGCCGAGCACCACCCGGGTCCGTCCCGGCCATTGCTGCTCCAGCTGCTGTTGCAGCAGCTCCCGCTGCCGCCGGGCGATACGCAGCAGCGGCGAACCGTCGGGGGTCCACACTTTGCGGTACAACGCGGCGGAACGGGCCGGACGGATGCGCAGGATGATGCCGTGCAGAATCAGCCACCACAGCGGCCGCGGCACGTCCACCACCCTCCGGTCCCACAGAAATTCGGCCAGATAACGGCGCAGCGCCGGCGCGGTCGGCGCATCGGGGGTACCGAGATTGGTCAGCAGGATGCCGAGTAGTGGGGATTCAGCCAATGTTTGATTCCAGTTTCATAAATAATCAGTCCGCAAATAAACGCCAATTAACGCAAATCTGCAAGTGAGACCATGCGGTTTGCTGACCCGGCAGCGCATCATTCGCGTTAATTGGCGTTCATTTGCGGATTGTTATTGCGGTATGGGGCTGCTACCGCCGCCCGCGCAGCACGGCAAACTGCTGCAGGATCGGCGTCACCACCGGCTCGATCTTCTTGCGCATCACGCTGCCGACGGCGTCGCTATGGGCGAAGATCGGTGTGATGATGGCCTCGTCGATGTGGGCCAGGAACATCATGGCGCGTACTTCGGCCTCCAGTCCCGGCACCGCCTGCAACAGCCGGCACAGCGGGCCGTCGGCCACGCCGCACAGTGCGGCGACGCTGGCGTTGATGGCCTCAATCTCGCGCAGGCCGGGGCCGACCGGTCGCGCCGCGCGAAAATAGCTGCCGATGGCATTGACCAGCGCGGTGACGACGTCCTGATCCGCCGGCCGCTGCAACACATCGGCGCCCACCTCGAGGAAGGTCTGCCCGGGACTGTCCAGCAGTTTGAGCAGCAGGGAGGCATAGGGATTGTCCGTTGCCAGCGGTGTCAGCACCGGCCGATATTGTTCCAGGTCCGGGCGCGCCGCGACGGGATCGGGCAGCGCGTCGGGCAGGGTGGCGAGAAAGCCGACGCGATAGGTCTTGCGGGTACGGCCGCTGTCCCAGAGTTTTTTGTGGGTCGCGGCGCCGAGCAGGCCCGGCTGCAACACCAGCCTTACGGTGTCCAGCATGTCCTGATGCTCGCTCTCGAAGGGCAGGTGCTCCACCAGAAACTCCGCCAGCACCGGCCCCATGCGGCCCGCCACCACCACAGGATTTTCCAGCATGCGGCGGGCATTCTCCGAATAGGGCGCCACCCACCAGGCGCGCCGCGCCAACTCATCGGTCAGCTGGCGCGAACGGCTCACGGCCACCACCGCCTCCGGCTCGCCGATCATCAGCAACTTGTCCAGATCCTCGTTGTTGATCTGGCCCATGCGCGTCCAGCGGCGGAGAAAGACCGGGTAGCCGCCCGGCGAGCCGAGCACCTGTCCCGACAACAGTTCGCGCACCTGTTGCAGGTATTGCTCGGGGCGGCAGTTGGGATTGAGCCTGACCTTGATCTCGCGCTCGCCCTGGAGTCCGCACACAGTGAGGGTATTTTCGTCGATACGAATCGCCTCGACGTTGGCGATCAGTACGTTGAGACGCAGGGCGTCTTCGCTGGTCAAGGGCATGCCTACTCCCGGATCGGTATCTGTGCGGCGCGCCGGCGCAAGCGCAACCATCCTTCCTGCCAGCGGATAAAATGGAGATGACGGCCAGGAACTTCAAGTGCCGGGCCCGGTGCCGGTATCAATCCGTAACTGCGGACCACTCGGAAAGGGCCACCGATGCCAACTGATCCAAGGCATCCAGGGGCTGCGGCTTGGCCACCCAATAGCCCTGCGCATAATCAACGCCGATGGCGCGCAGGGCATTGAATATCTCCTCGCTTTCCACGAACTCGGCGATGGTCTTGAGGCCTATCACCTGCGCTACCTCGTTGATCGAGCGCACCATGGCATGGTCGACATTGTCCTCAACGATATCCTTGACGAACACGCCGTCGATCTTGAGGTAGTCCACCGGCAGGGCCTTGAGATAGGCAAAGGAGGACATGCCGCTGCCGAAGTCGTCCAGGGCGAAGTAGCAGCCGCGCCGCTTGAATCGGCGCATGAAATCCGTCGCCTTGCCCAGGTTGGTAATGGCGGCGGTCTCGGTGATTTCGAAGCATATCTTCGTGGCCGGCACGCTGGTGCGGCTCAGCTGCTCGTCGAGAAACTCGTGGAAATACTCGTCGCCCAGAGACTTGCCCGACAGGTTGATGGTGCAATGATGCAGGCGCTGGTGGCGCGCCGGGTCGCCCTCCAGCCAGTCCAGGGCATTGCGGATCACCCATCGGTCCATGGTCGAAGCGAGGCCGTAGCGTTCCACCGCGGGAAGGAAGAATCCCGGCGCGATCAAGCCCCCGCTTTCGTCGACCATGCGGATCAGCAACTCGTAATGCTCGCCCTCCTCCACATCAGCCACCGGTGTGATGCGTTGCGCGAACAGGCGAAAGCGGTTTTCCTCAAAGGCTTGATTCACCTTGGAGACCCACTGCATCTCGCCGTGGCGCTGCACCAGTTCGCCGTCGTCGCGGTGATACACGTGGATACGATTGCGGCCGCCCTCCTTGGCCAGGTAACAGGCGGCATCCGCCGTGCTGAGCAGCTCGTCCAGTCCCGCGCTCTCAGCGGTCACCGGTACCATGCCGATGCTGACGCCGATGGCGAACAGATTGTCTTCCCACTTGAAACGGTAGTCCTGCAATGCCTTGCGCGTTTCATCCGCCACACGGTAGGCCTTGTCGATGCTGCAATACTCGAGCAGGATGCCGAACTCATCACCGCCGAGGCGGGCCAGGGTATCGCTCACCCGCACCTGGCGTTGCAGGATCACCGCCACCTGCTGCAACAGCTGATCGCCGGCCGCGTGGCCGCTGGTATCGTTGACCACCTTGAACTGATCGAGATCGAGATAGCACATGACGTGCTCGCCGCCGCCGTTGCGTGCGTTGTCCAGGGCGCGTGCCAGGCGGCGGTCGAATTCGGAACGGTTGATCAGCCCGGTCAGACTGTCGTGGGACGCCTGGTAGGACAACTGCCGGTTCAGCTTGCGTGCCTCGGTGACGTCGTGAAACACCAGCACTGCCCCGGTGACTTCTCCGGCAACGCTCCGAATCGGTGCCACCGATTCGGCGATGGCGATCTCGTTGCCGCTGCGGTGAATCAGCAGGCGGTGTGAGTCCATGTCCCGGGCATGTCCCTCGGCGACGCAGAGTTGGATCGGATCGGGAGTATCCTGGCGGGAAAATTCGTTCACCACGCGGAACACGTCGGCCAGCGGTCTTCCGCACGCCTGCACGTTGGTCCAGCCGGTCAGGCGCTCGGCCACCGGATTGATGTATTCGATTACACCGTTGCAGTCGGTGGTGATCACGCCGTCGCCAATGGACTCCAGCGTCACCAGCGCCCGCCCCTTTTCACGGCTCAGCGCCAGGAACTGTGCGGCAAACTGCTGGTTGCTGATCATGTAATCTTGGCGGCGGGCTGCGATCTCGCACACCCGGCGCAGCTGCTCGGAACGAAACGGCTTGGCGATGAAATCCGCCGCGCCGCTCAATACCAGCTCGGCGGCTCTCTGCGGCGTGCCGTCCGCCGTCATGATCACCACGGTCTGTTGCGGATGCTCGGCCAGGATCTCCTTCAGCACCTCCGGTCCGGACAGCTCGGGCAGCATGACATCGAGCAATACCAGACCGTGACGGCGGGTGCGCCACGCTTCCAGGCCGCTACGCCCGTCCATCGCCGTTTCGATCTCGAAGCGGCGGTCCAGCACGCGCTGCACGATGCGCTGTATATCAGCATCATCCTCGATTACCAGCAGAGATGGGCGCTGCGGCAGCCCTCCGCCGCTGAGCGCATCACGCAGGGACTGTGGCAGCTGGTGGCGCTGTTCAAAGGCGAAAAACCGATTGATTTCGTATTCTTTTGCGGTCACCTCGGCGATGTGCTCGGAATAGCTGCGTGACACTACGAATATCGGAATATCGGCAGGACACGGGAAGACTCCGGAACGGACCAGGCGCGCCAGGCGCCAGCCATCCAGCGTACCGAGGGGAATGTCGGTCACCAGCGCGTCGATGGTGCCGTTGTTGAGATGCTGTATCGCCGCAGCGCCGTCGGCCGCCTCGGTGACGCGCGCAAAATCCGCCATATCCAGCGTCTCGCGCAAGGCACTGCGCAGATCGGGATCGCGGTTGACCAACAAGATATGCGTGTGTTCGGTCATCGATAGCCGTTTTGCGTTGTCCGGTTCTGTTATTTTTTTGAACGCCGTCACATAATCGCGTGCCGCCTTGCACTGTCGGCAACGAAAGCGCAGAATCGCCGCAGTCCACGCAGATACTACGCGGCACGGGCGTTTAATAACAAGCCATACCGGAAACAAGCAAGTCTGTAATATCTATTTTTTCATGGAAGGATAGCCGTCGCGGTGTTCGTGGCGGCGCTACCCGGCAGGACGCCATATTGCCTGGGGGTCTCCATGACCATGGAATATCGGCATCCTGTCCCGCCCGCTCCGCATGCTGAACTGGGCGATCTGCTGGTGCACTATCTCGACCAAATCGGGGTCGAATTCGTCTTCGGCGTCCCCGGCGGCGCCATCGAGCCTCTGTATAACGCCCTCGCCCGCAGCGCCCGTCGCGGCGGCCCGCGCGCGGTGGTCGCTCGTCATGAGTGCGGCGCCGCCTACATGGCGGACGGCTACACTCGGGAAACCGGCCGTCTCGGCGTCTGCTGCGCCACCACCGGACCCGGCGCCACCAATCTCATCACCGGCGTCGCTTCCGCCTACGCCGACAAAATCCCGATGCTGGTCATCACCGCGCAAACCGCCCTGCCCTACTTCGGCCGCGGCGCATTGCAGGAGTCCTCCTGCACGGCGGTCAACACAGTGGGCATGTTCCAGCACTGCACCGTCTACAACACGCTGGTGTCGCACCCGGATCAGCTGGAGGGAAAACTCATCACTGCGATCATGACTGCATTCCAGTCGCCGTGCGGACCGGCCCATATCAGCGTGCCGCGTGACGTGCTGTGCGCGCCCTGGGCCGGTGGCAGCCCGATCTCCCGGCTGGGGTCGCTGCTGCGTGTACCCAACCTGGTCGATCCACATGCCGTCGAGGCGCTGTGCGAACAACTGACCGATGCGCGACGGGTAGTGATCCTGGTGGGCGCCGACTGCGGCGATGCCATCGACGCCATTACCGCATTCGCGGAAGTCATCGGTGCCGAACTGGTGACCACGCCGCAGGGCAAACCGTGGATGGACGCCTACCATCCGCAATATCGCGGCGTGTTCGGCTTCGCCGGGCACGCCAGCGCGCGCCGGGCACTGCTGTCCGAGCAGACAGATCTGATCCTGGCCGTAGGCACCGACCTCGACGAATTCGCCACCAGCGGCTGGGATCGTACCGCGCTGCTCAACGACAAGCTGATCCACGTCGACGAAACACTGAACCATTTCAGCCGCTCGCCGATGGCCCGCACCCATCTGTACGGGCGCATCAAGACGGTGTTCGAGATGCTGGCCCAAAGGGCGCGGCAGCAACAGGCACAGGGCCGCGCCTGTGTCCTTACCCCGACCGAGAACTGCGAGTTGCCCGCCGCCGTCCCGCCGGAGCAGGAACGGCGCAACGACAGCAGCCGGCGCTGCGCGCCGCGTCACATCGAACTGGAAGACCCGGCGAAATACCGTCACGAAGGGGCGCCGCTCAAGCCGCAGCGCCTGGTATGCGAACTTGCCCGGCTGTTCCCCCCCGAGACCCGCTTCTTTGCCGACGCCGGCAACAGCTTCGTCTGGACCACCCACTACCTGCATACCCGGCAACGCGGCACCTATCGCGTGGCCATGGGCTTCGGGGCCATGGCCTGGGCCGTGGGCGCGGCCGTCGGCGGTGCCCTCGGCTGCCGCGGCACGCCGGTGGTGTGCATCACCGGTGACGGCAGCTTTCTGATGAGCGGCCAGGAGATCACCGTGGCGGTACAGGAGCGCGTGCCGGTGATCTACGTGGTGCTCAACGATCGGGCTCTCGGTATGGTCAAGCACGGCCAGCGCCTGTCCGGTGCGGAACAGACAGCCATAGAACTGCCCCCGGTGGATTTTGCCGCCATGGCGCGGGCGATGGGCGCAGCCGGATACACCATCGCCTCTCTCGCCGATCTGTATGACGTGGATATCGAAGCCCTGTGCGCACGGCCGGGACCGGCCATACTGGACGTCTACATAGACGGAGAGGAAGTGCCGCCCATGGACATGCGCGTGCGCACCCTCAACCTGCAACCGGGGATATAGCGCCTAGGGAAGGTCGCGCGGCGGCGGTCCCTGATAGTCGATGTCGTCGCAGCGCAGGGGAAGAAAGGTTTCTGCGGGGCGTTCTACGGTGTCGACATAACAAGCCGCTACACCACTCATCACCGCCATCGCACACACTCGGTATATCTCCTCTGCCGTCAGCCCCTGGTCGGAAAGAAACGCGGACACGTAGCCGTTGATGTTCATACTTTCGCCGTGGTGGCTTCGCAGTACAGCCTCGATCTCATAGGCCAGCGTCAGGTGCGGCCCGCGTTCGAAGCCAAGGCGGGAGGTGAGCCGCTCCATCGGCGCGATACGTTCATCGCCACTGGCCAGGGGCCGTGCATAACCGGTGATGCGCACCTTGCCACGGCATTTCTGCACCTCGCGCTGCACGATCTCCGCGGCAGACACGCCGGCCTGGCGGTCGCGTAGCGCCTGCTGGATGAAGGCCACGCCATCCAGCAGGGGGCGGCTGCCGTACATGGTCGAATCCGCCGCCAATACGCCGGCCGTGGTCGCCGCTGCCACGGAAGCGCGTGCGGTACCGGCCAGGGCGCCGATTTGATTGCACCAAATCCGTGGATCAGGCCAGCTCAGGCAGTTGTAGGCAGCTTCCAACCAGTCTGCGAGCCGTCGCTCGGGAAGAACACCGAGCACATTCAACATCCACACCTGGAAGTACGATGCCTCGCCCACCAGCTCTTCCAGAATGGAATAGCCGTGACTGAAGGCCCCCTTGCCGGCAAACCATCCGCCTTTGCGGCTGCGGATTACGCCCCGCTGCTCGTCCCACAGATCCCTATTGGTCATCTTCGATTATGTAATTTTCGTCGGATACCCAGGGCAGGGCGGTAACCGGCTTGTTGGCCAGTTCCACCCCGTGGGCCAGCAGGCCCGGTGCGCATATCAGTTGAAACAGACCCGCCGCCGCCCGCGGCATGATGCCAAGGTCGCAAAACGCCGCCGCCGCCACACCGGTAACCAGCCAGCCCATATGCTGTTCATGCAGCTGGCTGGAAAAGTCCCGTCCCCACGCCAGCATGGTGCCCTCACCGGCAGTCGCAACCAGTTCATCGGCGATCTTCGCCGCCAGGACATCGACCGAGCCGAAGCGGCGCCCAAACCCCGGTACCAGGTGGCGATCGGGATCACCGTGCTGTTCCCCATATTGCGCCATGAGTTCGGCGGCCACCTGCTGCGGGGGGCGGTCCGCCGCCTTGCGCAGAAACCGCATGCTCGGTTCCACCTCCGCGGCCCCCAGGTGCTCCCCACCCAGCACTGTCAGCGCGATGGGCAATACATGCGACGCGTCGGTCTTGCCTATACCTGCATTCATGGCGGCCCGTGTCGCCGGATGACGCGGCCCCGGATTGATCAACCCGATCATCAGGCGCTCCAGCAATTGTGCCTGGCGGGCGTCGGGCAATTCGCCGCGCAGCAGCAGGAACAACACCTGGGGATAACTGCAGCGCTGCATCAGCTGGGACAGCTCGTAGCCGTGGCAACGTGCCGCAGCGGCGACATAGGGATTGTCGACCGCAGGCTCTTCGTGCCAGATGCGTGTCGCCGCGCGCTCCGCGAAGCGATCCGCCCGCCGCTCGACCCGGCGCTGATCCGCCTGCCCGGTCACAGGGCAAACCTCGCCTGGGCGTACAGGCTGCGGCTCGGCAACCGGTAATCGCCGGGGATGGCCGGATCGCTGGGTTCATAGGCCTTGGCATCGAACAGATTGTGGATGCTCACGGTGAATCCCCAGCCCGCCGCCGTATCGTCGTGGCGCAGGGTCAGGTGGGCCAGCGAATAGTCAGGCACAGGCGCACGAGTGTCGCCGGCGGCACGTTTCCGATCAGCCACCCAGTTGCCCTGCAAGGCCGCCTTCCAATCGTTGGCGAATTCCCACTCCACGCCCGCATAGAGCTGCTGGCCGGGCGCATCGGGCACCGTGTCGCCGCCGGTCTTGTATTCCGCGCGCTGCGCGGCATAGCTGCCGAACAGGCGGAGGCGTGAGGACGGTTTCCAGTCGGCTTCCAGTTCCAGGCCCTGACCGGTCTGGCCGGAGGTGTTGGTGGCGATTTGCGCCCCGGTGCCGGGGTCCACAACGAAATCGATCAGATTCTTGGCATCGTAGCGAAACAACGACAGCCCCACGCGGGACGAGAACGTCAGCCGGTAGTCGAATGCCAGCTCGGCCGTGTCTATGGTTTCCGGCTTCACGTCGACATTGCCTACCAGGGACGGATTGTTGATGAAATAGAGTTCGGACAGCGAGGGCGCACGGAAGGCATGGCCGTAGAGAAGCTTGGTGGTGAGCTTGTGCGTCGTCGACCAGACCAGCGCGGCGCGGGGATTGGTGGTCGAGCCGAAATCCGAGTAGCGGTCATAACGTATGCCGGCGGTCAGTTCCCAGTCGGGGGCCAGCGCCCATTCGTCCTGGGCCGAGACAAACCACAGGTCCCGTTGCCGATCCTTCATGAACACGAAATCGGTGGCGCTGACGTCGGTGAGAGAACCATCCACCGGCGATACGCTGCCGTCTATCACTCCCGGTCCAAAGTTCTTGCTCTCGGTGGTGTCCGCTTCCTGTCGGGTTACACCGACACCCAGCCGCAGTGTATGACCTTCCCACCCCCGATATACGCCTATGCTTTCCAGTCCATAGCCTGTCTCGACGCCAGAAGGCGTCCCCAGCACACCGTCGGTAAAGGTCACCAGTGCACAACCGCCGCCGCAGGAGAAGAGGTTGCCGTCTGTCCCCACCAGCACCGTGGTGCCCGCAGGAAGTACGGTGAACCGGTTATCGTCCCTGAGGTATTGATAGGTGAGATGGGTGGTCACGTCCCAGTTGGGACCCCAGCCGTCGGCACGATAGCTGAGATCGAGCAGGTACTTCTCTTCGTCGGTCCGCCCCTCCGGGTCCAGGGCCTGGGCCGACCCGGGACCGACACCGGCGTCATACTGGCGCCAGCCCCAGAAAGCGAACGTCCACCGATCACGCGTCAGGTTCAGGTGGGTATCGAGTATGTCGTAGCGGGTGCTGAGTGCACCGGGCGCCCGGGAAGCGTCGGTACTGAAACCGGCGTCGAACGTCGATTGCAGATCGGAGTCGACCGTGCGCTTGCTGTCACCGTCGCTCTTCAGCCACTCGACGCTGGCGGCCACCTGCCAGCCGCCGGCCTCCCCGCCGTATTGGGCAAATACATCCGTCGTGGAAAAGGAACCGGCACCGGCACCCGCACGGGTACCGGCAATATCGGCAGCCTTCTTGGTAATCACGTTAATCACGCCGGCATAGGCATCGGCGCCATATACCGCGGAACCCGGTCCGCGCATCACTTCCACACGGGCGATGGCCGCCACCGGCAGACGGAAGCTATTGGGGCGGCCGCCGGTGGTGAACTGGGTAATGGGAATGCCGTCGACGAGCATCAACACCTGCGGGTTTTGCCCGGTATGGATGCCGCGAATGGAGTAGATGGAGTTCAGGCGGTTGAATGACGAGGAGACGTGCAGGCCGGGTACCATCTCCAACACCTGATCGAGGTCGGTGGCGCCGTGCGCAGCGATATCTTCCGCCGTGATGATGGACGCCACCGCCGGAGCAAGGCGTACCGGCTTGCTGAGGCCGGTGGCAATGCTGACGCTGTCCTCGTCGCCATAGAGCAGCGCCAGTTCACCGTCATCGTTTTGGGCCCAGGCCGGCCGCAACATCTGACAGATGAGCAGCACGCCGATGGATACCACGTGACGCTTGTTCATGATCGCCCGACTCCCAGACGCCGCGCCCCCCTGACCCGGAGTCTGTTTTGGTGTGACCAGGTTACGCTGTCCTTCGTCAACCGGATTCCAAGAATACCGGGCTTCGCATGGATACGGAAGCGCATGCAGCATGTTTTATTCGGCTCCGTCATATTGCTTGATCGGCAGCGGGATGGTCACGGTAAACACCGATCCCTTTTGCGGTGCGCTGCTCAACGTTACGTCGCCGCCCATCAGCCGGCACAACTGGCGCGTAATGGCGAGACCCAGGCCGCTGCCCTCGAAACGGCGCTTGGCTCCGCCGTCCACCTGGCGGAACTGCTCAAATACCACCTGCTGCTGTTCCTCGCTCATGCCGATGCCGGTGTCGGCAACCTGGATCGACAACAGCTGGGGACGATGCTCGGCGGTTACGGTGATGCGGCCCTGCTCGGTAAACTTGGCGGCATTGCTCATCAGGTTGAGCAGGATCTGCACCAGGCGTCCCCGATCGATTTGCAGCGGCCCGGCCTCGTCGATGATCACGACCTCCAGTTCATCGCCATTCTGCACCAGCAACGGCTTGACCGTGGCCTCCGCCTCCTCCAGCACCTCGGCCAGTACCACCGGCTCCAGATGCAGCTCCATGCGGCCGGCCTCGATCTTCGCCAGGTCCAATACCTCGTTGATCAGCTTCAGCAGGTGTTGTGCACTGCGCTGGATCCGTTCGAGATCATCCATGTGTTCGTCCAGCCCCTCGTCCTGCAACGACTCCGCCACTACATCGGTGTAACCGATGATTGCCTGCAAGGGAGTGCGCAACTCGTGCGTGACGTTGGCCAGGAATTCGGATTTGTGACGGCTGGCCGCTTCGGCCACGTCACGCGCCAACACCAGCTCCTTGGTGCGCAGATCCACTTCCGACTCCAGCAATTCATTTTGCTGGCGCAGGCGGCGGTCGCGCTCCGCCAGGGCCTGGCTCATGGCATTGAACACAGTGGCGATACGCGCCACCTCACGCGGGCCGTCCAGTGTGGCCTGCACGCCGGTTTCGCCCTGCTCGGTGCGCTGCATCACGGCAGACAGCGCCAACAGCGGCTGCGTCAAACGCGCCAGAATCAGGTTCAGCAGCGCCATCAGCACCAGAGCGAACAGCAGCGCGATGGCGATATTGTTGCTAAAAACACTCAACTGTATTGCGCGCAGGTCATCCTTGCTGATGGCCACATAGGCATGGCCGAGCAGCTCACTCGATGTATGTTCGACCGCATAGGCCGGCAGCTCCGACTCCGCATGTTCGCCCGGAGCGTACACCGGCGCCATGAAATGCCAGGCAGCACTGTCCTCGTGGATCAATGCGACCTTTTCCGCCGGCCAGCGCAACAGACTGCGGGCGAGTACCGCTGTCTCTCCACTCCCGCGCATGACGATGGCATTGTGGCGCAGGTCAAACAGTACTACCCGCTTCACTCCCGGAAACGCCAGGCTGGTCTGGATGGAATCGTCCGCGCTCTCGCCGCTGGCATAGAGCAGCGCCAGAACGCTGCGCTGCGCCAGATCCTCGGTGACTTGCAACCCCTGTGCAACCGACAGTTCGCGGTAGTGATTGGCCGTCACCCAGGCGGTGACGAGGGATACGGTTAGGGCGAGAGCCGCCACGCCCAGCGAAAAGGCCAGGAACAGCTGACGACGGAAGCTGAGATTATGGGAAAAAAGCCACCGTATGCGGGCGATCGCGGGCGCCATCATTCACCTCTTACCTGCTCGGGAACACCAGAGCGAAAGCACGCTCCTGGTCGGGTGTGTAGAGCATGCCGAGGTGTGAGGCCGTGCGCAGGTTGACCGCGATCTTGAGATCGCGCAGCGGCTCCACACCGGGGGCCGCCCGCCCGCGCTGCGCCATCCCCAGAACCATGTCCGCCAGTCGCCGCCCCATACCCTCATGATCGGGATAGAGTGAAAACAGCGCGCCTTTTTCGGCGTGGGACGGATTGTCGGAGAACACCACCAGGCGCTTTCTCCAGGCAGCCTCGAGTATCAGCGGCAACACCGTCTTGTCCGGTGCGACGATATCCAGGGGCAGCCAGATTGCATCCTGCTCATCGCGCACGGCGTCGAGCACATTCAAATAGTTTTTCACGGCAGTGCGCATGTCGGCCGCTTCGAAGGCCAGCAACTGCACGCCGTACCGCTCCGCCAGGCGTTCGGCCCGCCGCACCAGCCAGCCGTTGTGTTTTTCGCTGTATACCACGAAGACCCGCTTGATCGGCGGCGTCAGTTCGCCGAGGCGGCGCAGAAACTGCTCCGGGTCCGCGGCCAAACTGATGCCGGGCACGCCATCGGGCGCCATCAGCGTCGCACCGGCCACCACCGGAGTATCTGCCGTCAGGTCCTTGGCGATGTTGTAGCCGCGTTGCCCCAGAGCGATGACGGCGTCGGCCCCCTCGCCGTCGAGCCAGGCCTGCACGTCGCTGCCCTGGGTCGCGACGACCAGGGCGCGCGGCAATACCCGTACCCCCGGAGTCTGTTTCACTCCGGCGATGATGCTTTCGAATACCTGGGAATAGGCGCCGGCGGTTTCCGGATAGATCACCGCGATGGTGGCGGCATGTCCGAGCGGCGCCATCAGCAGCAATGCCAACAACACCGTCCATGCCGATAGTCCCGTCCGCCCGCTGCAGAGACTCCGCCGCATTATCTGATCCCTGTTGATGCGCTCTCCACGCCTGGCGGCGTCGTGGTCATGCGCAGATTTTCCGGCGCCAGTATACACGAGCTCCCGACCCGTGCGCCCCGCGGCGGAGCCGGCCGCTGCCCGAGTTCTGGTCCGCGACAAAGGGACAGGGACCGTCAAAGGTTCCCTAGTTGAGCTGTACCCTTTGCCCCCAAGGCACTTTCGCCTTGCCCTTGACCAGCCAGATCACGGGAAAACCCGGTTCCATTGTCGGAAACTCTCCGTCCGCGTCGGTGAAATAGACCAGGAGATCAGGTTGGCGGTCTTCGTGCTCCAGCCAGTCGAACACCGGTCGGAACGAGGTGCCGCCGCCGCCGGTAAATTCGCGCGGCAACTTGAATTCCTCCCACGGCTCGTAAGTCCATGGCCCGTCCTCCGCCAGCTGCGCGTCGCAGGCATGCAGGGTGACGCGGGCCCGCACCTGGCCCTTGATGGCGTCGATCTCGGCAAGGAATTCCCCCATCTCCTTGTCGCTGACCGAGCCGCTGGTATCCAGCGCCACCACGATATCGATTTCGGAGGAGCGCAGGCTGGGGAGAATGGCATCGCCCTCGCGGCGCGACGGCCGCGAATAGTTGTAGTCGTCGCGCGCCGTGGCGGTCATGTAGCGGGCCAGCAGCATGCGCCAGGGCAGCTGCGGTTGCAGCAGGTGATCGATCAGGCGCGCCAGCGCGCCGCCCATCTTGCCCGCCTGCATGGCCTGCTGGGCGGCGCCTGCCATACGCTGGCGCCACTGCACCGACAGGCGCTCGCGTTCCTCATGGGACAGCGGCTCGGGCCTGGGCGCGCCGCCCTTGCCGTCCCGGGGCTGCTCCTGCGGCTTGCCGCCGCCACCCTTATTGTCGCGGTCTTCCTGTGTCGCCTGGCCGGCACCGCCTTCGCCCTTGTCCCCGCCGCTGCCGGCACTGCCGCCCTGCTCGCCGCTGTCCTGATCGTAGACATGCTCGTCGTGCGGCTGCATCGACTCGGCCTCGTCCAGACAGGGATATATCTCCTCCGCCGTCATCCCCTTGTATTCCTCGAGAAACAGCGCGTCCTGCACCGGCGTCAGTCCTTCATCGATGAGCAGCGGGTTGATGGCCAAATCGCAGGCCACGTCCCAGCGGTGCCGATCGCGATGCTGGCGACGGGCGAAATGGGACAGCGCACAGTGCAGCGCCTCGTGGGCCAGGGCGAACTGGGTTTGATCGAGGGTCAACGCGTCCATGTAGTCGGCGTTGTAATAGAAGGTGCGCGCATCGGTGGCCGTGGTCTTGCACCAGCGCGGATCGGCCGCCACCATCGGCAGGCGCAGCACCAGCGCACCGAGGAACGGCTTGTCCAGAATCAGCCTGGTGCGCGCGGCACTGAGTTTGGTTTCGAGATCACCCGGCATAACGGCTAGCAATCCAGCGCAAAGATGCTAAGACGCGTAGAGCGTGTTGCGTTGGATTATCACGTTTCATACAACATCACGTCGGCCACGGCCTGGGCCCAGGGCGCAAACTCGGGCACGTTGAAAATATCCTGGCCGATGGCGCGGTGCATATCGGACACCAGCATCACCCCCATCTCGCGCTGGCTGAAGCGGCCGGCGAATTCCAGGATCGGACCGTAGACCTCGGCGCCCTTTTTCTCGGCCTTGGCGCGCAGGGCGCGCGCCACCAACGCGGAGGCGACGGCATATTGCAGATCGATCTCGCGCGGCACCGGCACCGGCTCGCGGCGCAGGATGGCGTCGAGATCGGGCAGCTTGTCCAGGTTGCGCACGAAGGCGGCAGCCTCGATACCGGCCGCCGGACCGACGCAGGCCTGCAGGGTCTCCACCAGCAGCTGGTGCGCCTCGCCGAATTTGTGCAGCGCGCGATGGGCGAACTCCCAGGAACGCGGCGAGGGGAAGGCAATGGGATTGTGCGCAGGGTCGAAATCGAACAGCAGCTCGGGGCGGAAACGCAGGAAGGCGATGACGCGCTCATCGATGCCGCTGCGGTAGGCCCACAGCACCCAGTCGTCGAGATGGGTTTCCACCTCGAAGTGGGCGAAACGGTTGGCCAGCGGCGCCGGCATGGCGTAGGTGACGCCGCGATCGCCCTGGCGGTTGCCGGCGGCGAATATGGCCCAACCCTCCGGCACGCGGTATTCACCCAGGCGGCGATCCAGGATCAGCTGATAGGCGGCGGCGGATACCGAGGGCGGCGCCGAGGTGATTTCGTCGAGAAACAGGATACCGGCCGGGCCATGCCGTTGTGCATCGGGCAGCATGGCGGGCACTGCCCACTCCACCTGGCCGTCGCTGCGGAACGGGATACCGCGCAGGTCGCTGGGTTCCATCTGGGACAGGCGAATGTCGATGACAGGCACCGCATTGCGCTGCGCCACCTGTGCCACCATCTGCGACTTGCCCACGCCGGGCGGTCCCCACAGCATCACGGGCGTGTGATGCCCCTCGCGTGTGCTTGCAAACTCCCGCTCCAGAACCTCGGTGATGTGTGCCGGACGCATCAAAACTCCCCGTTAGGTAAGACAGCCCAATATCTTACTGCATTTGTCGGAATTGCAGAACAGGGAAGTGGAGTTTCGAGTTTCGGGTTTCAAGTTTCGAATTGACCGAAACTCGAAGCGGATAGGGCTAGCCCTCCTGCTCCTGCTGCTGCTCCGCCACCTGCTTGTGCACCTCGGCCATGTCCAGTTCCTTGGCACGCTGCAGCAGGTCTTTGAGTTGCGACGCCTGCAAGGCGCCAGCCTCGGAATAGATGATGACCTGCTCGCGGAAAATCATCAGCGTGGGAATGGAGCGGATCTGGAACAGACCGGCCAGTTCCTGCTCCTCTTCGGTGTTGACCTTGGCGAACACGATGTCGGGATGGTTTTCCGACTCCGCCTCGAACACCGGGCCGAAGCCCTGGCAGGGGCCGCACCAGGGGGCCCAGAAATCGATCATGATGAAGGCGTTGTCGTTGATGATCTGGTCGAAGTTGTCTTTGGTCATGTGCACGGCGGCCATGGCGATTCTCCGGTTCGCTGGATGATAAGAAAAAGTCTGAGGCGGGCAGCGGCGGCAGTGGGCCGGGGCAAACGACAGACCGGTGATGACAGAGCATTAGCCTACACTAATGTTCTCGTGAACAGAACCGCGCAGCGGCGGCGCATCTGCCTGCGATGGACGCGGCACGTCGGAATAGCGTGGAGCACCGGCACTGCGATAGTGGCGTTATGCACCGCGGCCGGTGAAACGGATAATCTGGCGGCGTCCCCGTTTGTCCGGTCGCCGCGCCGGCAGCACGCCGGCGGCGGCGGCCAGGCGCCGTTCCTCGGCCAGGGCCTCGCGCCGCCGCCGACTCGCGTCCGTCTCGGCATATAGTTGCTGCGCCACCGGCGCCGACCCACGCTGTCCGGACAGCGCCGCAACCGTGATCACAAACTCAACGCCGCCCTTGCGGATCAGCAGTTCGTCACCGCATTGCACGCCGCGCGAGGGTTTCACCCTTACGCCGTTCAGGTGCACGTGGCCGCCGTTGATCGCCTCCACGGCTAGGGCACGGGTCTTGTAGAAACGGGCCGCCCACAGCCATTTATCCAGGCGGACGGCGGCCTTGTCCGCGCCGTCACTCATCCGCCCCGCCCTGGCTGATTTCCACGTAATACTCCATGGTGATCAGCGTATTCTCCCGGCTGTCGCAGGCGGGACAATGCAGCAGCATCACGAGACCCAGGGCCTCCTCATCTTCGTAGCTTTCACCCTCGACGCGGAAATACTCCAGCATTCCTTCGTAACCGCAGTCGATGCAGGTACCCCACGCGCGCAACGCCTTGCTCATCAATCGCTGACCCCGGTTGAAACCATTAAACAGCAGTGTATCGGAAACGGGCAGGCGGCCCAATCGCCCCGTGGTCACCCGGAATGTGGCCGTGCTAAAGTCGGCTACCCACGTCGCCGATACGTTCCCTGTCGGCTCCACGCCAATACCAATATAATTACAAGGTGAATTATGAACCTGCTACAGAATTTCACCATCAAGACCCGCCTCATCGCATTGGTCAGCCTCGCCGTCGTGCTGATGGCCGTCATCGGCCTGATGGGCCTCACCGGCATGCGCCATGCGGACGAGTCGCTGTCCTCGGTCTACAACGATCGCCTCGTCCCCACCGGGCAGATCAGCCAGATCATCGAAATGATGCAGGACAACCGCACCCAGCTGCTGCTGTCCTTGCAGCACGACCCGGAAAGCGGCTTCAGCAAGATGCACGACCATCCCATGGACAACCACATCAAGGTGGCCGAAGAAAACATCGAGAAGATCACCGCGTTGTGGCAGAAGTTCATGCAAACGCATATGACCGACGAAGAAAAGAAACTGGCCGAGAACTTCGCCACGACCCGTGCGGTATTCGTCAACGAGGGGCTGAAGGCCACCATCGCCTCCCTCAAGGCCGGCCGCTTCCATGAGGCCAATACCACGCTGCTCACCCGCCTGAATCCGACGTTCTATACCGCCGCCGCCGCGGCGGAAAAACTGTTGCAGCTGCAACTGGACGTCGCCCAGGAGGAATACCATCGCGCGGAAAGCGAGTACCGGACGATCCGCACCGCCATCATCTCGCTGATCGTCATTGCCATCGGTCTCTCCGTCCTGCTGGCCTGGGCCACCATCACCGGCATCGGCCGTGCCGTGGCGGAACTGGAACGCGCCAGCGGACAGCTGGCGGAAGGCAACCTGACCACGCATGCCTCCTATCAGGGCAAGGATGAGTTGGGCCGCGTCGCCCTTGCCTTCAACCGCATGGCCGAACGTTTCCACAGCATGGTGCAGCAACTCTCCGGCGCCACCAGTCAGCTGGCGGCGGCGGCGGAAGAAACCTCGGCGGTCACCGAGCAGACCAGTGCCGGCATCCGTCAGCAGCAATCGGAAACCGAACAGGTGGCCACGGCCATGAACGAAATGACCGCCACGGTGCAGGAAGTGGCGCACAGTGCGGCCAGCGCCGCAGACGCCGCGCACAAGGCCGACGACGAGGCGACTTCCGGCAAGCAGGTGGTGAACCGCACCATCGACGTCATCGACTCGCTGGCGAACGAAGTGGAAAAGGCCGCCGGCGTGATCCACCAGCTGGAACAGGACAGCGACAAGATCGGCACCGTGCTGGACGTGATCCGCGGCATTGCCGAGCAGACCAATCTGCTGGCCCTCAACGCCGCCATCGAGGCCGCCCGTGCCGGCGAACAGGGCCGCGGCTTTGCCGTGGTGGCCGACGAAGTACGCACCCTGGCCTCGCGCACCCAGCAGTCCACCGCCGAAATTCAGGGCATGATCGAAAAGCTGCAAACCGGCGCCGCCAACGCGGTGAAGGTAATGGAGACCAGCCGAAACCAGGCCCAGGCCGGTGTGGAGCAGGTGGCGCAGGCCGGCGTTTCGCTGGACTCCATTACCCGTGCGGTCGGCACCATCAACGACCTCAATGCGCAAATCGCCTCCGCCGCCGAGGAACAGAGTTCTGTGGCCGAGGAGATCAACCGCAACATCGTCAATATCAGCCAGGTGGCGGAGCAGACCAATCAGGGCGCACAGCAAACGGCCGCCGCCAGCGAGGAGCTGGCCCGCCTCGCCGAGCAGTTGCAGGGACTTGTCGGCCAGTTCCGCATCTAGAAGTCATCTCATAATTCGGAAGGAGAAAACAGCAAACCACGGGGGACACGGGGGATACCGGGACAAGACCATATTTGACTCCCATGCCCCTGTGTTCCCCGTGCCCCCGTGGTTAAATCCTCGCGCCTTTGATTTTTGCGAGGGGTTCCAGCCTGATTCATACACCGCAAAAGAAAACGCCGCCAGAAATGGCGGCGTTTTTTTTCAACCAAAAGCAGCTGCACCATCCCCTAGTCCGGTTCCTGCTCCCAGTCCTTGGGCAAGGCCTCCGGGCAGTTGTCCGCCACCTGCTGCAACAGGGAAGTACGGGCATCCAGCAGCTTGCGCACCTGCTCCATCTCCTCGCGCAGCTGGACCACTTCGCGCTGCAACGCGCTTTGCGCCAACCCCTCTTCCACCGCCTGCAACAACACCATGTTGTCGGCCGGCTTTTCGATGAAGCGATGCAACTGCGCCTGGTTGATGGCGGAGCGGAACAGTTCGCTGTCGGCATAGCCGCTGACGATGATGCGGTAGGCGTGGGGCTGGATCTGGCGGAAGGCCTGCAGAAACAGGGCGCCGTCCATGCCCGGCATGCGGTAGTCGGCGATGACGATATCGAACGGTACCTCCCGTGCCCGCGCCAGAGCCGCCTCGGGCTGCTCGAAACGCTCGATTTCATGGTCGCCCTGCATGCGCAGGACACGGCCCATGGCACTCAGATTGTGCGGCTCATCGTCCACCAGCATGATGCGGGCCATGGCGGTTCTCCTGACCGGAACGTCGTTTCCCTACCGTACATGAGCCGGCCCCGCCACCGCAAGGCGGGACCGGCCATTGTTGTACAAGCCTAGCGCAGTTCCAGCAGCAGCTGGTTGAGGCGCTGCACGAAGGCCGCCGGATCGTCCAGCTGACCACCCTCGGCCAGCAGCGCCTGATCGAACAGGATGCTGGCCCAGTCACCGAAGCGTTCGCCCCCGCCTTCGGCCTTGAGCCGCAGCACCAGGGGATGCTCCGGATTCAGCTCCAATATCGGCTTGCTGCCGCCCACCTTCTGCCCCACCGACTTGAGGATGCGCTCCAGGTTGGCGCTCATGTCGTGCTCGCCCGCCACCAGGCAGGCAGGCGAGGCGGTCAGGCGGTGGGTGAGGCGCACTTCCTTCACCTTGTCGCCCAGGGTTTCCTGCACCTTGGCCAGCAGCTCCCTGAAGTCGTCGGCCACCTGCTCCTGCGCCTTCTTCTCCTCCTCGTCCTCCAGCCGGCCCAGGTCCAGCTCACCCTTGGTGACCGACTTGAGCGGCTTGCCTTCGAACTCGGTGAAGGAAGACATCAGCCATTCGTCGACGCGGTCCGCCAGCAGCAGCACCTCGATACCCTTCTTGCGGAAGATCTCCAGGTGCGGGCTGTTCTTGGCGGCGGCGAAGGAATCGGCGGTGATGTAGTAAATGGCCTCCTGCCCTTCCTTCATGCGGCCGATGTAGTCGGCCAGCGACACGGTCTGATCGCTGCTGTCGGTATGGGTGGAGGAGAAGCGCAACAGCTTGCCGATTTGTTCGCGGTTGGCGAAATCCTCGCCCGGCCCCTCCTTCAGCACGCGGCCGAATTCGTTCCAGAACTTCTGGTAGCCCTCCGCATCTTTCTTCGCCAGGTCCTCCAGCATGCCCAGCACCTTCTTCACCGAACCGCCGCGCATGGCGTCGATGACCTTGTTGTGCTGGAGTATCTCGCGCGAGACGTTGAGCGGCAGATCGTTGGAATCGATGACGCCGCGCACGAAGCGCAGATAGGCGGGCATCAGCTGCTCGGCGTCCTCCATGATGAATACCCGGCGCACATACAGCTTGATGCCATGGCGGCGTTCGCGATCCCACAGGTCGAAGGGCGCACGCTGCGGTACATACAGCAGCGAGGTGTACTCCAGCTTGCCCTCGACGCGATTGTGGCTCCACAGCAGCGGGTCCTCGAAGTCGTGGGCCACGTGCTTGTAGAACTCCTTGTACTCCTCCTCGCTCACTTCGCTCTTGGAACGTGCCCACAGTGCCGAGGCCTGATTGACGGTCTCTTCCTCCGCCTCCTGCTTTTCGTCCTCCTCACCGTGGCGCTCCTTCTCCATGACGATGGGCAGGGTGATGTGATCGGAATACTTGCGGATGATGGAGCGCAGGCGCCAGCCGTCGAGGAATTCGTCCTCGCCCTCGCGCAGGTGCAGGGTCACCTCGGTGCCGCGGCCGGCCTTCTCCACCGTTTCCAGGGTGTAGTCGCCGCTGCCGCCCGACTCCCAGCGCACGCCGTGCTCGGCACCGAGACCGGCGCGGCGGGTGGTCAGGGTCACCTTGTCGGCGATGATGAAGGCGGAATAGAAGCCGACGCCGAACTGGCCGATGAGATGGGCGTCCTTGGCCTGATCGCCGGTGAGGGATTCGAAGAACTGGCGCGTGCCGGACTTGGCGATGGTGCCGATGTTGTCGATGACTTCCTGGCGCGACATGCCGATGCCGTTGTCGCTCAGGGTGATGGTGCGCGCCGCCTTGTCGAAACTGACACGGATCTTCAGCTCGTTGTCGCCCTCCCACAGGGCGTCATCGGACAAGGCCTCGAAACGCAGCTTGTCGCAGGCGTCGGAGGCATTGGAAACGAGTTCGCGCAGGAAGATTTCCTTGTTGGAATATAAGGAATGGATCATCAGCTGCAACAGCTGCTGCACCTCGGCCTGAAAGCCCAGGGTCTCCTTATGTGCTTCTATGGTCATGTTCCAACTCCTGAAAATTGTGGGGGTTTAACGATACAGCAACAGAAAGTGGGGATATTACGGCGGCGTTTCAAGCCCGGCTCCCCGCGCCAGCGTCGGGACGCCATCCCATCCAGCGCCCACTGTGGCAGAATCACGGCAAGAACAACCAAACAGGGAACCGTCATGACCGTCCGCACCCTCCCCACCATGCCCTTCGCAGGCCAGCGCCCCGGCACCTCCGGCCTGCGCAAGCGCGTTACCGTGTTCCAGCAGCCGGGCTACCTGGAGAATTTCGTCCAGTCGGTATTCGACTGCGTACCCGACCTCAAGGGCGGCACCCTGGTGCTGGGCGGCGACGGCCGCTACTACAACAAGGAGGCCATCGAGATCATCCTGCGCATGGCGGCGGCCAACGGCATCAGGCGCTGCCTGGTGGGACGCGGCGGCCTGCTCTCCACCCCGGCGGCCTCGGCGGTGATCCGCAAGCACGGCGCCGACGGCGGCCTGATCCTCTCCGCCAGCCACAATCCCGGCGGCCCGGAGGGCGACTTCGGCATCAAGTACAACATAGCCAACGGCGGCCCGGCACCGGAAAAACTCACCGAGGCCATCTACGCCCGCACCCAGACTATCGATCGCTACCTGACCCAGGACACCCGGGACATCCCGCTGGATGTGACCGGCCACTACGAGATCGGCACCATGGCGGTGGAGGTCATCGACCCGGTGGCCGACTATGCCGAGCTGATGGAGACGCTGTTCGATTTCGCCGCCATCCGCGCCCTGTTCGCCTCCGACTTCCGCATGCGCTTCGACGCCATGAGCGCCGTCACCGGCCCCTATGCGCGCGAGATCATCGAGGGCCGTCTCGGCGCCCCCAAGGGCACGGTGATCAACGGCGAGGCCCTGCCCGACTTCGGCGGCGGCCATCCCGATCCCAACCTCACCTATGCCGAGGAACTGGTGGCCGAGATGTTCGGCAAGAACGCCCCCGATTTCGGCGCCGCCTCCGACGGCGACGGCGATCGCAACATGATCCTGGGCCGCAACTTCTTCGTCACCCCGTCGGATTCACTGGCCGTGTTGGCCGCCAATGCCACCCTGGTGAAGGGCTACAAGAAGGGACTGGCCGGCATCGCCCGCTCCATGCCCACCTCCTGCGCCGCCGACCGTGTGGCGGAAAAGCTGGGCATCGAATATTTCGAAACCCCCACCGGCTGGAAATTCTTCGGCAATCTTCTGGATGCCGGCCGCATCACCTTCTGCGGCGAGGAGAGCTTCGGCACCGGCTCCGACCATGTGCGGGAAAAGGACGGCCTGTGGGCGGTGCTGTGCTGGCTCAACGTCCTCGCCGTACGCAAGGAGCCGGTGGAGCAGCTGTTGCGCGAGCACTGGGCCAAATTCGGCCGCAATTACTACACCCGCCACGACTACGAGGAGGTGGATGCAGTGGATGCCAAGGGCCTGATGCAGCACGTCATCGCCCAGTTCCCCGCCCTGCCCGGCCAGACCATTGCCGGCCGTACCGTAAAGCTGGCCGACGATTTCAGCTACACCGATCCCATCGACGGCAGCGTGTCGAAGAACCAGGGCCTGCGCATCGTATTCGACGACGGCGCGCGCATCATCTTCCGCCTCTCCGGCACCGGCACCGTCGGCGCTACCCTGCGCGTTTACATCGAAAGCTACGAGCCGGACCCGGCCAAACACGACCAGGACCCGCAGATCGCCCTTACCGACCTGATCAAGGCGGCGGCGCAGATCTCCGAACTGGGCGAACGCACCGGCCGTGACCGGCCGACGGTGATCACCTGATCCTGCGGCCGACCCGCCTTCCGGGACACACCCCGGAAGGCGGGTCAGCCCTGCCGCGCAGGCGGGGCGAAGCGGGCCAGCACGTGACTCACCATCCCCCTGGCCAGTTCCTCCTCGCAGAAGAACACGGTACCCATCCCTTCCTTGCGCAGCAACTGCGACTCGTCCTCGCTGTGGGTGCGCAACACGATTTCTATGGCGGGATTGAGCGCGCGCGCGATATCCACCATTGGCCGCACCAGCAGCGGATCCGGCATGGCCACTACCAGCATCGCCGCCTTGGCGATATGCGCCTGGATCAACACCGCCGCTTCGGTGGCGTTGCCGGATACGGCGGCCTTGCCCAGCTTGCGCAGGTTCTCCACTACCTCGCGGTTCTGCTCGACCACCACGTAAGGGATATTCGCCGCATCCAGCGCCTGGGCGATACGCCGCCCGACGCGGCCGTAACCCACCAGCACTGCCTGCCCTTCCAGGTATTTGCGCTCGGTGCTCATGGGCAGCACGGCGTAGGGATCTTCGCGCCGCTCCAACCAGCGTGCCAGCTCCGAGTATTTCAACACCCAGCGGCGAAACGGCTCCACTGCGGCAAACAGCAGCGGATTGAAGGCGATGGAAATGAGTGCGCCTGCCAGTACCAGGCTCATGCCCTCGGCCGGCAGCAGGCCGAGGCTGAGGCCGAGTCCGGCGAGGATGAAGGAAAACTCGCCGATCTGCGCCAGGCTGGCCGAAACGGTCAGCGCAGTACTGAAGGGATAACGGAAGGCCAGGACCAGCGCCAGCGCTGCCAGGGATTTGCCGAACATGATGATTGCCACCACGGTGATGACGCGCAGCGGCTGTTCCAGCAGTATCACCGGCTGAAACAGCATGCCCACCGACACGAAGAACAGCACCGAGAAGGCATCGCGCAAAGGCAGCGACTCTTCCGCCGCGCGATGGCTGAACTCGGATTCGCGCATCACCATCCCGGCAAAGAACGCGCCGAGGGCAAACGATACGCTGAACAGCTGCGCGGCGCCGTAGGCGATACCGAGAGCGATGGCAATCACCGACAGCGTGAACAGTTCGCGCGAGCCGGTGCGCGCTATCTGCCACAACAGCCACGGCAGCACCCGGCGCCCGACGACGAGCATCAAGACGATAAAGGCCGCCACCTCCAGCAGTGTCTTGCCGAGGGTAAGCCACAGGGGATGCGCCGATGTCTCCGCCACGGCGCTATCGGTGGTACCGGCCAGCAAACCCATCAGGGGCGGCAGCAGCACCAGTATCAGCACTGTCGCCAGATCCTCCACCACCAGCCAGCCCACAGCAATGCGGCCGTTCATGGTATCCAGCACGCCGCGCACCTCCAGCGCCTTGAGCAGCACCACGGTGCTGGCACAGGACAGGGACAGGCCGAGAAGCAGGCTGCTGGCCCAGTCCCAGCCCCAGCTCCACGCCACCCCCATGCCCAGCACCGTCGCCAGGCTCATTTGCACCACCGCGCCGGGGACGGCGATGCGCCGCACCGCCAGCAGGTCCTTGAGGGAGAAATGCAATCCGACACCGAACATCAGCAACATCACGCCTATCTCGGCCAGCTGCGCCGCGATGTGCATGTCGGCGACGAAACCCGGCGTGGACGGACCGATGACGATGCCGGCGATCAGATACCCCACCAGGGCGGGGATATTCAGCCGCTCCGCAATAACGCCGAGTATCAGCGCCATACCGAGGCCGGCGACGAGGGTGGTGATCAGCGGCAGGGTGTGATCCATAGGATTCCAGGAGCCGGTAGGTCAAAGTAAATAAAATATACCTGCACTGACGCAACCCGGGTTTCGTTGGCGGAGAACCCTCCGTCAGCCCCCACCAGGCCAGGGGCCTGGAAATGAACAAGGCGGGTCTCCCCGCCTTGTGTACTCCGGGCTTACGCTTCCGCTACCACTGGTAATCCGCCTCCTTCAGCTTGGCGTGCGCCGCCGCCAGGCGCGCCACCGGTACGCGCGGCGAGGAGCAGGAGACGTAGTTGAGGCCGACGTGGTGGCAGAAGCGGATGGTCTCCGGGTGGCCGCCCTGCTCGCCGCAGATGCCCACCTTGAGGTCGGGCCGACCCTTGCGGCCCCAGTCCACGGCGATCCAGATCAGCCGGCCGACGCCCTTCACATCCAGCACCTCGAAGGGGTTGTGGTCGAGGATCTTCTGTTCCGCGTACATGGGCAGGAACTTGTTCTCGGCGTCCTCGCGCGAGAAGGAGAAGGTGGCCTGGGTCAGGTCATTGGTGCCGAAGGAGAAGAACTCCGCCGCCTCGGCCATGTGGCCGGCGCGCAGGCAGGCGCGCACCACCTCCATCATGGTGCCGAACTTGAGCGGCACGCTGACGCCGTACTGCTTCTCCACCCGTGGCTTGATCTCGTCCAGGTAGCCGCGCACGATCTCCAGCTCACGCTTGGTGCAGACGTTGGGCACCATCACCTCCGGATGCACATCGACGCCTTCCTTGATGCACTCCGCCGCCGCCTCGCACAGGGCGCGCAGCTGCATCTTGTAGATCTCGGGATAGGTGATGCCGAGGCGCACGCCGCGGTGGCCCAGCATGGGATTGACCTCCTGCAACACGCGCACCTTGGCCAGCATGGTTTCGGTGCGGGCGATGGCCTCCTCCACCAGCGAGCTGTCGCCCAGCACGCCGAGGCTGCCTTCCATGCCGGCGGATTTTTCCGGGTGCAGCACCCGCAGGGTGGCCACCAGCGATTCGACGCCGTGCACCGAACTGCGCAGCTGGCGCAGGTGGGTCAGTTCGTCGAGCAGGCGCTGCTCGGTGGGCAGGAATTCGTGGATCGGCGGATCGAGCAGGCGCACGGTCATCGGCCGCGGCGCCATCACGCTGAGCATCTCCTTGAAGTCGCCACGCTGCATGGGCAGCAGCTTGTCCAGCGCCTTCTGCCGCGCCTCAGTGTCGTCGGCCAGGATCATCTCCACCACGATGGGCAGGCGCTCCTGGGCATTGAACATGCGTTCGGTGCGGCACAGGCCGATGCCCATGGCGCCGAACTTCACCGCGCGACGTGCGTCGTTGGGGGTGTCGGCGTTGGCCATCACCTGCAACTTCGCCACTTCGTCGGCCCATCCCAGCAGGGTGGCCAGCTCGTCGCTGAACTCCGGCTCCACCGTCGGCACCTTGCCCAGATACACCGCGCCGCTGCCGCCGTCGATGGTGAGCACGTCGCCTTCGTGCAGTACGTGTTCGCCCACCACCGCGGTGCGCGCCCGGCTGTCCACCTTGACGCCTTCGGCGCCCACCACACAGGGCTTGCCCATGCCGCGCGCCACCACTGCCGCGTGGGAGGTCTTGCCGCCGCGCGAGGTGAGCACGCCCTGGGCGGCGAAGAAGCCGTGGATGTCCTCCGGCTTGGTTTCCTCACGCACCAGGATCACCTTCTCGCCCAGCTTGCCGCGCCGCTCGGCGGTATCGGCATCGAACACCACATGGCCGCTGGAGGCGCCGGGCGAGGCGCCGATGCCGGTGGTAAGGGCCTCGCGCTTGTAGCCCGGGTCGAGGCGCGGGAACAGCAACTGCTCCAGCAGGGTCGGCTGAATGCGCAGCAGGGCCTGATTGCGATCGATGAGGCCTTCCTTGACCATCTCCACCGAGGTGCGCACCATGGCCTGCGCGTTCATCTTGCCGTTGCGGGTCTGCAGGCAGTACAGCACGCCCTTTTCGATGGTGAACTCGAAGTCCTGGATTTCGTGGTAGTGCGCCTCCAGCTTGTTGCGCAGCTCCACCAGCTGGCGGAACATCTCCGGCATTTCCTTTTCCAGCTCCAGAATCGGCTTCGGCGTGCGGATGCCGGCCACCACGTCCTCGCCCTGGGCATTGACCAGATACTCGCCGAACATCAGGTTCTCGCCGGTGCCCGGATTGCGGGTGAAGCCAACGCCGGTGGCGGAGTCGTCGCCCAGGTTGCCGAACACCATGGTCACCACGTTCACCGCAGTGCCGTTGGCCATCTCCGGCGTGATGTGGAACTCGCGGCGGTAGTCCACCGCGCGCTTGCCCATCCAGGAGTTGAACACCGCCTTGATGGCCAGCTCCAGCTGCTCCATGGGGTCGGTAGGAAAGGGCTTGCCCGTCTGTTGCTGGACTACCTGCAGGAAACGCTCGCTGATGTCCTTGAGGTCGGCGGCCTTGAGGCCCACGTCCACCGCCACGCCGGCGCGCTGCTTCACCGCCTCGAAGTGTTCATCGAAATGCTCGTCGGCCACGCCCAGCGCCACCTTGCCGAACAGCTGGACGAAGCGGCGGTAGGAGTCGTAGCCGAAACGCTCGTTGTTGCTCTGCTTGATGAGGCCGGTGAGGGTCTGCGCGTTGAGGCCGAGGTTGAGGATGGTGTCCATCATGCCGGGCATGGACATGGCCGAGCCGGAACGCACCGATACCAGCAGGGGATTGTCGGCGCCGCCGAAGGTCTTGCCGGTGGCCTTTTCCAGCGCGGCGATCTGCGCACGCACCTGGTCCATCACGCCGGGCGGCAGTTCGCGCTTGGGGTCGGCCAGGTAGGTAAGGCAGGCCTCGGTGCTGATGACGAAGCCGGGCGGCACGTTGAGGCCGATCTGGGTCATCTCGCACAGGTTGGCGCCCTTGCCGCCGAGCAGATGCTTGTTCTTGCCGTCACCTTCGCTGAAGGCATACACGTATTTCTGCGATCCCATCGTCGACCCCTTGCTGATTGTTATTGCGTCCTGGTTGCGGTTGCCGCAGCAGATAAGGTAGCCGCATAAACCATGGGCGGCAATGGGGACGGACGAGGGAAAGCGGGTGTCAGAGATTGGCACGTGCCTGCATCGCATCGTACTCGGCCTGGAAGAAAAATTTCTCCTCGCCCAGGGCCGGGCGCAGATCATCCAGCCAGGTGGCCTGCGGGTCGAAACGGGCGAAGAACGGCCGCTGCACCCAGTCGGGATTACGCCCCTGGATGAAACGCAGTACGAACACCTGCTCCCCGCCGATCTCCGTCACCCCCTGCACCTCCACCTTGCCCGGACCGGCGCTCATGGAAGGGCCGCGCACCGTGCGCGCGACGCCGGACACCTTCTGGATCGCCTCGCGATATATCTCCCAGGCACGCACCAGCGGCACCTCGAAATAGCGGCTGGCGCCGGTATCCCGCTCGACGAACATGTAATAGGGCACGATGCCGAGTCTTACCTGGGTCTGCCACAGCCGCGCCCACACCTCGGCGGAATCGTTGATATTGGCCACCAGCGGCGACTGGCTGCGGATCACCGCGCCGGTGGCGCGCACGCGGCGCACCGCCTCCCGCGCGATGGGCGTGTCCAGTTCGCGCCAGTGATTGAAGTGGGCCATGATGGCCACGTGCTTGCCCTTGCGCACCAGCCGCTCCAGCAGGCGCAGCAGATCGTCGGCGTCCTCGTCCAGCACGAAACGCTGCGGCCAGAACGACAGCGCCTTGGTGCCGATGCGCAGGGTCTGGATATGGGCGAACTCCGGCTGCAACAACGGCTCCAGGTAGGCCGCCAGGTGCTTGGTCTTCATTACCATGGGATCGCCGCCGGTCACCAGCAGGTCGGTCACCTCGCGATGCTGCTTCAGATAGCGATGCAGCAGGGTCGCTTCATGGGAGGCGATGCGCAGTTCCTTGTCGCCGACGAACTGGGCCCAGCGGAAGCAGAAGGTGCAGTAGGCGTGGCAGGTCTGCCCCTGGCTGGGGAAGAACAGCACGGTCTCGCGATATTTGTGCTGCATGCCTTCCAGGCGTTTGTCGTCCAGGCGCGGCACGTTGAGCAGGCGCTGGCCGGCGGGATGCGGGTTGAGCTTCTGGCGGATGTCCTGCGCCACGGCGCGGATCTGCGCCGGATCGGCCCCGGCGTCGAGCATGCCGGCAATACGGGCGAAATCCTCCGGCGCCAGCATGCCCTCCTGGGGGAAGGTCAGCTGAAAGATGGGGTCGTCCGGGACCTTGTCCCAGTCGATCAGTTCGTCGACCACATAACGGTTGACGCGGAACGGCAGCACCTGCGCCACTGCGCGCATGCTGCGGCGCAACTCCGCCGGCAGGCGCCGCAATTGCGGAATCTGCTCCAGCTGCCGCTCGGTATAGACCTGAAACTGTTCCACGGCGGTCAGGACGCCGTGGGGGAGCTTGCGCGCTTCCAGATTGCTGACGTGGCTCATCTGCTTACCTCGTATCTGCCGACAACGACTGCCGATAGAGTTCGCATGGGCAGGCAGGAAGGGCAGCCCGGTTCTGCACGGGTCACCTGATGGGCTTCCTGCTTGCGATGTATGGATGCGCCGGAGCGCAGAACCGGCGCCGGGGCCGGATGATGGTAACCCTGCCATGTGACAGCTGCGGTTACCGGGCGGCTTGGGCTGTTCAGGTTAGCCGCCTGTTGAAGCGGTCCTATTATAGCCGATGCGGCGGCACAACCCCAGCATAAATGCACATACCGGCTATTGCACACAATTAACGACAATTACCCACACAATATTGCAGATACTTGAAAAAACATGCCGCAGCGCCCATCCACTCCCCATTCTCCCCACCACGAAGCCGCCGTCATGACCGAACTCCCTCTGCTGCTGGAACCCGAAGCACTGGAACCCCTGCTGGGCAGCCCGGACCTGCTGCTGGTGGATCTGAGCCGTGCCGAGATACACGTGCAATACCACATACCCGGTGCGGTGCATCTGGAATATGGCCGGATCGTGCGCATGGCGCCGCCGGTGGGCGGCCTGCTGCCCGACGAGGCGCAGCTGAGCGCCGTGCTGTCGGCCATCGGACTGAAGCCCTCCAGCCATGTGGTGGCCTACGACGACGAAGGCGGCGGCAAGGCCTGCCGCCTGCTGTGGACCCTGGAGGCCATCGGCCATACGCACTATTCCCTGCTCAACGGCGGCCTGCATGCCTGGGCCAACGAAGGCCATGAACTGACGCGGGAACCGACCCGGGCCTCCCCCAGCCGCTACGAAGCCCGGTATACGTCCGCCGCCGGCGTTGCCGTCGATGCCGCCTACATCCTCGAACACCTGGGAGACAGCTCGCACGCCCTGCTCGATGCGCGCACCGCGCTGGAGTACCGCGGCCTGCAACGCTATTCGGCGCGCGGCGGCCACATTCCGGGTGCGGTGCATTTCGAGTGGACCGAGGCGATGGATCAGGGACGCAACCTGCGCCTGCGGCCGGCGGCGGATCTGCGCGCACAGTTGGAGGGGTTGGGAATTACGCCGGACAAGACCGTGGTGGCCTACTGCCAGACCCACCACCGTTCGGCCCACACCTGGTTCATGCTGAAGTGGCTGGGCTACAGCGCCAAGGGCTATGAAGGTTCCTGGTCCGACTGGGGCAACCGGGAAGATACGCCGGTGGAAGGCTAGTTTCGAGTTTGGAGTTTCGAAAAAAAAAAACCGGCGCCCGCAAGGACGTCGGTTTTTTTATGACCGAAACTCCAAACCCGAAACCCGAAACTGGTTCAAGCCGTCCGTATCACCCCGGTGACGATACCGAGGATCTGCACTTCCTCGTTGCGCAGGTAGATGGGCTCCATCTCCGGGTTGGCCGGTTGCAGGCGGATGCCGTCGCGCTCGACGTAGAACTTCTTCAGCGTCACCTGCTCGCCGTTGATCATCGCCACCACCGACTGGCCATTGTCCGCGCTTTCGCGCTTCTCGATGATCACGATGTCACCGTCCTGGATGTTGTCCTCGATCATGGAGTGGCCGCGCACGCGCAGGGCGTAGGTGTTCTTACGCACCATATTGGCGGGAACCGCCACCTGCTCCCGCCCCTCGTTCAGCTCCACCGGGCGACCGGCACTGATGTAGCCGAGCAGCGGCACCTCCACCAGTTCCGCCGCGGTGATATCCACCGCCTCCAGCTCCGGGGTCCATACCGGACGGGTGTTCTTCGGAATCAACAGGCTTACGTTGGACATGGCAGGTCTCCCCCTGGGTTTATATACAGTAAGCTACCTGTCCCGCGGCAATAACGCAACCCGACGATGACCGCACGGCAAACAGATGCGATAATCGGCGCCCTCATGGAACGTCTGCGCATACCCCTGCTGCTCATCCTCATCGTGACCCTCAGTGCCGCGCTGTACTGGCTATGGTTCGACGGCGCCGGCAGCACTAAACTCCGCGGCACGGCGCCGTTGCCGCGCGAACTGGAGGGTGTCGTGCTGCCCCGGCCCCAGGCGCTGCCGGATTTCCTGCTTCACGACTACGCCGGACGGCCCATCGCGGCGGACTGGTTCAAGGGCCAGTGGACCTTCGCCTTTTTCGGCTACACCCACTGCCCCGACATCTGCCCCACCACGCTCTACACCATGCAGCAGGTCAGCCGGCAGCTGGAGCGGACCCCGGACGTACTGGCCGATACCCGCTTCCTGTTCGTCACCCTCGACCCGCAGCGCGACACGGCCGAGATACTCAAGGGCTACGTGCAGCACTTCGACCCGGACTTTCTCGCCGCCCGCGGCGACAGCGCGACCATCGACCGCCTCAGTGCGGCCCTGAACATCCCCTACGCCATCGAGCAGCAGGCCGGCAGCGAGAACTACGTGGTCAACCACGCCGCCGCGATTCTGCTCATCGACAGCGACGGGCGCTACCATGCCCGCTACACGCCGACGCAGAGCGCCGCCGTGATCAGCGATACCTACCGCACCATCCGCAACCGCCACCGTTAACGAGCCACCGCCATGGAACACCCCGCCGGCAATCCCGTCCCGCTGCTGGATTACCTCAAGACCTGGCCCCAATACTTGATGCCCGGCCATCTGCTGTCACGCCTGATGCAGGGATTGACCCGCATCCGCTGGGCCACCTTCCGCGAGCCCTTCACCGACTGGTTCGTGGAGCGCTTCCAGGTGAACATGGACGAAGCGCAGGAACAGGATCCGCACGCCTACGAACACTTCAACGCCTTCTTCACCCGCGCCCTGAAGCCGGATGCCCGCGCGGTGGTGGACGGACCGTACGACATCGCCTGTCCGGTGGACGGTGCCGTCAGCCAGGCCGGTCCCATCGAGGACGGCCGCCTGCTGCAGGCCAAGGGACATGACTTCAGCCTGTTGCAACTGCTCGGCGGCTCGGAAAAGCGCGCTGCCCCCTTCCAGGGCGGCAGCTTCGCCACTCTTTACCTGTCGCCGCGCGACTACCACCGCATCCACATGCCCCTGGACGGCACCCTGCGCGAGATGGTGCACATCCCGGGGCGGCTGTTTTCGGTCAATGCCGTCACTGCGCGCATGGTGCCGGGCCTGTTCGCGCGCAACGAACGTGTCGCGGCGATCTTCGACACCGCGGTCGGACCGATGGCGATGGTGCTGGTCGGCGCCGTATTCGTGGGCAGCATCGAAACGGTGTGGAGCGGCGTGGTGACGCCGCCGGCTGGACGGGTGGTGCGCCGCTGGCGTTATGACGGCAAGGGCGAACCCATCCAGTTGGCGCGCGGCGAGGAAATGGGCCGCTTCAACATGGGCTCCACGGTCATCGTACTGTTCGGCCCCCACGCCCTGGACTGGGCCGAGTCCATACAGCCCGAGGCACCGGTACGCATGGGCCAGCGCCTGGGTACGCGTCGTCTGGCGGGCAACACCGCGCCCAAGTAATACCCTAGCTGTTTACTATACTTCATGACATCCCTGCGGGAACCGGAGGTTTGCCATGAGCGAAACCCTGAAGGACAAACCCGTCCCCACTGAGCCGGAAGTGATTCAGTGCGAAATCTGCCTGACCGAAATCCCGGGCTCCGTCGCCGTCACCGTTGAGGGGCCCGATTACGTTCATCACTTCTGCGGCATCGACTGTCTGGCCCGCTGGCGCGCAAGCGCGGAAAAATTGGCGCCGCCGCCCCCCGACGATGGATGAAACAGCCTCAGGGTATTGATCGCAGCTGATATTCTGCCCTTGAGTTGATATGCTACCGCGTGGCGCAGACGCCACAACGTTCAACCCGAGGATGCTGCATGGCAGAGGGAAAGGGCCACATCGGATTCGCACTGCCGGACCAGCACAAGCCCGGCCGCGACTCCTTCGACACAAAACCACGGAAGGTTGAAGCCTGGATTTCCCAGTTGCCCATGGGCAACGTGGGTGAAACCGCACGCCAGGTGTTTGGCGCACTGCACGAAAGCAACCGCCTGCGCATCTCCTGGGACGAGCGCTACCGCCTGCTGGAAGCCCTGCGCGCGCCCGTCGGCTATATCGGCCAGGCGCTGCACAAGCGCTTCACCGGCCTCACCTTCCCGCTCCAGCCCAAGACCCAGCGCATCGCCAACCTGGCCACCGAGCTGTACAGCGAAATGGCCCTCGGCTACAAGATAGCCATCGAGGACATGCTGGCGCGCAGCTTCCTGTTCCGCGACCGCAAGGCCCTCACCATCATGCTGCACCGCGCCCTGCGTTACCTCAACCGCGTGCTGCTGACCACCTATCAGGTCTACTCACAGCAACCGCGGGAAACCTGGGCCGACCTGCACCGCCTGTACCGCTATGCCGAGGAGCGGCGGCTACACCAATCGTCGGTCACCGACAAGGAACAGGAGATTCTGCCCAAGACCAGCATCGCCACCGCCTACAAACAGGCGCTGTTGCTGGCCCTGGCCACGCCCTACCGCCTGCGCCAGGGCGAGGTGAGCGTGATCTACGCGGCCCTGGAGATCTGGGCCCACCTGGCCCAGCTGACCCCGTACACCCCCGGCGCCAATCCCGAGACCCCGCTCTTCGTCACCCATCTCGGCAGCAACGAAGAACCGAGCCACCTCGCCTTCAACCACTTCCAGTGCGACGACGGCCAATGCCGCCTCATCGATCTGGAACGCCTCACGGTGACGGTGCAGGAAGAACGGGATCTCATCGCCGGCGGCACCACGACGGAACTGAAGCACCGCCTGGGCGGCAGCCTGAGCGTCGACCTGCTGCGCCGCCTCGGCATGACCTGGGGCGTGCCGCCCAAGCGCGGCTTTTACCGCAGCAATAAAAGTTCCAAGGCCGAAGTGGTGGTTGGCCTCACCTCCGTCCATCGCGCCCTCGGCCTGGTCAGCGCCCTGCGCAGCATCACCCTGCTGAACAATGACAGCGGGCCGGAAAACCTGTTTTCCAAGACATCCCAGTTCTCCAGCCGTGTGGTCGCCGCCGAAAGCGACGTCAAGGAAGACGTGTGGGATGTATTCAAGCCCAAACCCAAGAGCCAGCCGGGGCAGCCGCAACAGACGGCACCCAAGACGCCGCCGCTGCTGATGCAGACCTGGGAAGTGCGTGACGAAAGCGGCGGCGGTTACCGCGTCGCGCGCAGCGGCAGCGACACCCTGGGGGTCCAGGTGGGCGACCTCATCGCCGTCCGCCCCCTTACCGACACCCACGATGCCAACTGGGTAATCGGCGTGGTGCGCTGGATCCGTCACAGCGGCCCCGAGGAATTGGAGATGGGCGTGCAGACCATTGCCAGCCGCAGCCGCCCCGCGGCGGCACGGGCACGGCAGAATGACGGCAAACTCACGGAATTCCAGCGCATCATCGGTCTGCCGGAGATCAAGGATCCGCCGCAACCGCAGAGCCTGCTGGCTCCGCCGCTGCTGTTCAGCGTCGGCACCACGCTGCTGGTCCAGTTTGATCACACCGAACACCGCCTGATGCTTACCGGCCTGCTGGAGAGCACCGGCTCATTTTCCAAATTCACCTTTGAAGATCTGGGTTCCACCGGAGGTGACGCCCCGGCCAAGCCGGATTCCCTCGCGGGGCAGCCGGGCGACTATTCAACCCTGTGGACGGATCTGTAACCCACACAATCCGGCAGCGCTTCGCGCAATGGCAGGATGCAGACCAGGTAAAAGAAAGCAGTAATGGTTAAATCAGAGGAAATTCTGCGGCTCGTCGTCATCGACGATTCTTCCAACCACGCCGAAACGGTGAGCAACCTGCTGCGCAACGCGGGGCAGGCGGTACGTGCCGAACGTGCGGAAGACGATGAGGATCTGCGCGAACTGCTGGCGCAACAGGGTTGGGACATGGTCCTGACCAAGGCCGACATCCCGCACTTCAACCCCATCGACGCCCTGCACATCATCCGCCAGACGGAACTCGAGATTCCCCTCATCGTGCTGCTCGAAGCCTACGACGACAGCGGCATGGGCGACATCTTGGACGCCGGTGCCCGCGCGGTGGTCAGCCTGGAACACCCGATCAGCCTGGTGCACACCCTGACGCGCGAATTCAGCGACGTGACGAAGCGGCGCCGTCATCGCGAATGCGAAACCCTGCTGCAGGAAGCCAACCGGCGCGCCCAGTCCCTGGTGGACAGCTCGCGCGACGCCATCGCCTACGTGCACGAGGGCATGTACATCTACGCCAACGAATCGTATCTGCAAATGTTCGGCTATTCCTCGCTGGAGGAAATCGAGGGCATGCCGCTGATGGACATGGTCTCGCCGTCCGACCACGGCAAATTCAAGGAATTCCTGCGTGGCTACCTCAAGGGCCGCACCGCGGGCGACTCGCTCGACATCCACGGTTGCAAGGCCGACGGCGAGGAGTTCATGAGCACCATGGATTTCTCTCCCGCCAGCTACGAAGGAGAATCCTGCATCCAGATCATCATTCGCGACCAATCCCTGAGCAAGGAGCTGGAAGCCAAGCTGGACTCGCTGACCAAGCACGACCTGCTCACCGGCGCCTACAACCGCCAGTACTTCATGGCGATGCTGCAAAACCTGGTCGGCCAGAGCGGCGTGCACGGCACCCTGCTCTACATCGCGCCCGATGACTTCAAATCCCTGCGTGAACGGCTCGGCATCGCCGGCAGTGACCTGGTGCTCACCGATTTCGCCAGCCTGCTCAAGCGGCACCTGCCGGGCGAGAACGATTTGGTGGCGCGCTTCGACGGCGAGGTATTCACCGTGATCCTGCAAGGCGTGGAAGAGGATGACGCCAACGCCATAGCGAAACAAATCCTTCAGGCGATTGAGGAAGCCATTTTCGACGCCAACGGCCAAACCGCCACCATCACCGCCAGCGTCGGCATCGCGCTCTATCACGAAGACCTGCATGACATGCACGAGCTGCTGCAACGGGCGGAGAAGGCCTACCGTAAAGCCGCCGCCGGCGGCAACCGCCTCTATCTGTACAACCCGCAGACCGAGGGCATGGCCGAACGTGAACAGGCCTCGCTGCGCGTCAAGCAGTTGAAGACCGCGTTGCGCGACAATCGCTTCCAGCTGCTGTTCCAGCCCATCGTCAGCCTGCATGGCGATCCGGTGGAAAACTATGAAGTCCTGCTGCGCATGCTGGACGACGACGGCCAGCAGATACTACCCGGCGAATTCATGCCGGCCGCAGAGCATGCCGGGTTGATGGGCGGCATCGATCGCTGGGTACTGGCGCACACTGTCAAGGCGCTGGTGGAGCGCCGCCGCGCCGGGCGCAACACCCACTTCTTCATCAAGGTATCGGGAGAGTCATTGCACGACGACAAAATGCTGCCCTGGCTGCGCGACCTGCTCAAGGCAGGCAAGGTCGAGGGCAGCTACCTGACCCTGGAACTCAGCGAGGCGGTGGCCAGCAGCAACCTGAAGCTGATCAAGCCGCTCATCGAAGGCCTGCACCAGCTGCGCATCAAGGTCGGCCTTGATCACTTCGGCCTGGCGCCCAACTACGCCAACCTGCTGCGCCATGCCGATGTGGACTACCTGAAGATCGACGGCAACCTGATCCGCGGCCTCGCCCAGAGCAAGGAAAACCAGGCACGGGTCAGCGAGATCACGGCCATGGCCCAGGAGTCGGGCAAGAAGACCATCGCCGAGTTCGTCGAGGATGCCAACACCCTGTCCACCCTGTGGTCCTGCGGCATCGACTACATCCAGGGCTACTTCCTGCAGGAGCCGGGCACCGAGATGAACTACGACTTCAACGCCAATTGACGCGCAAACCACGGGCAAAAAAAAGGCCGGCAATGCCGGCCTTCTTTTTTGTTTCACACCACATTACATCGCGGCGCGGCTCTTCAGCGCGGCGATGCGCTCCTCCAGCGGCGGATGCGACATGAACAGGCGCTTGAGGCCGCTGCCCAGGCCGCCGGAAATGCCGAAGGCGGCCATCTGATCCGGCAACTGGCCGGCGCCGTGATTCATCTGCAGACGCTCCAGCGCAGCGATCATCTTGCGTGAACCGGCCAGGCTGGCGCCGCCGTTGTCGGCGCGGAATTCGCGCCGGCGCGAGAACCACATGACGATCATGCTGGCGAGGATGCCCAGCACCAGTTCGGCAACGATGGTGGTGATCCAGAAGGCCGGACCGTGTCCGCGCTCGGTCTTGAACACTACGCGATCCACCAGGTGGCCGATGACGCGCGACAGGAAGATGACAAAGGTGTTCACCACGCCCTGGATCAGGGCCAGCGTCACCATGTCGCCGTTGGCGACGTGGCTCACCTCGTGGCCCAGCACGGCCTCGGCCTCGTCCTGGCTCATGTTCCGCAGCAGGCCGGTGCTCACCGCCACCAGCGCGCTGTTGCGGGTAGCGCCGGTGGCAAAGGCGTTGATCTCCGGTGCGTCGTAAACCGCCACTTCGGGCATGGCGATGCCGGCCTGCTGCGCCTGGCGCCGTACCGTCTCCACCAGCCACTGTTCCGATGCATTGCGCGGCCGTTCAATCACCTGCGCCCCGGTCAGACGCTTGGCGGTCCACTTGGAAATGGCCAGCGAGATGAACGAACCGCCGAAGCCGAACACGGCGGCAAATATCAGCAGGGCGTTGAGATCAAGATCGGATCCCTGGGCATCGAGGATGCGCTCCACCCCGAGCAGGCGCAGGGTGATGCTGAGCACGACGATGATGGCCAGGTTGGTGGCCAGGAACAGGAAGATGCGCTTCATGGCAGGTTACTCGCTCCTTAACTTACGGTCAGTTTTTGGTTATTACCGCACTGTGTATGTGGGCATGCAGGCGCCGATTCAAGCCCGCCTTGCAGACCACGGCGTTCCATAGACAAGAGCGCCCGGGACCGGGTTCCTTGCCAACAATCAATAATCATCCGACGCAATATCAGCCGTTTATTATATAATGCGCCACTCTTTACTATTCGGCGGCGGCCAAGCACCGCACCGGCGTTTTTCGTGGATGCCCCCTTACATGAATCCTGTCCAGCAATGCAATCTCTTTTGGGTCAAGCTTTTTCCTTTTCTGCGCTGGTGGCCGCGCGTCACCCGTGAGGGCACCCGTGCCGACCTGCTGGCAGGCCTGACCGGCGCCGTCATCGTATTGCCGCAGGGCGTGGCCTTCGCCACCATCGCCGGCCTGCCGCCGGAATACGGCCTCTATGCGGCCATGGTGCCGGCGGTCATCGCCGCACTGTGGGGCAGTTCCTGGCACCTGGTGTCCGGCCCGACCACGGCCATCTCCATCGTGGTGTTCGCCTCCCTCAGCCCCCTGGCCGAACCGGGTAGCACCGACTTCGTCCGCCTCGCCATCACCCTCGCCTTCCTGGTGGGCGTGCTGCAGCTGGCCATGGCCCTGGCCAAGATGGGCAGCCTGGTGAACTTCATTTCCCATTCCGTGGTGGTGGGATTCACGGCCGGCGCCGCCATCCTCATCGCGGCGAGCCAGATCAAGAATTTCTTCGCCCTGGACATTCCCCGCGGCAGCCACTTCTACGAAATCATCTACGCCTTCACCCAGCAGCTGGATCACATCAATCCCTACGTCACCGCCGTCGGCGTCGTCACCCTGGCCAGCGGCATCATCGCGCGGCGCTACGCGCGCAAGGTGTACATGATCATCGCCATGCTGCTGGGCAGCCTGTTCGCCGTCGCACTCAACATGGCGTTCGGCGTGGACACCACCGGCATCCGCACCGTGGGCGCGCTGCCCACCCACCTGCCGCCGCTGTCCCTGCCCGACCTGTCCCTGGCGACCATCAAGCAACTGGCCCCCAGCGCGGTGGCGGTGGCCCTGCTGGCCATTACCGAAGCCGTCTCCATCGCCCGTTCCATCGGCAACAAGGCGCAACAACGCATCGACGGCAATCAGGAGTTCATCGGCCAGGGCCTGTCCAACATGGTGGGCGCCTTCTTCTCCGCCTATCCGAGCAGCGGCTCCTTCAACCGCAGCGGCGTCAACTACGCCGCCGGCGCGCAGACCCCGCTGGCCTCGGTCTTCGCCGCCGTCGCCCTGGCGCTGGTCGTGCTGCTGGTGGCCCCGCTCGCCGCCTACCTGCCGGTGGCCGCCATGGCCGGTATCCTGTTCCTGGTGGCCTGGGGCCTCATCGATTTTCACCACATCAGCCAGATCATCCGGGTCAGCCGCAGCGAAACCGTGGTGCTCGGCGCCACCTTCTTCGGCGCCCTGTTCCTGGAGCTGGAATTCGCCATCCTGCTCGGCGTGATGCTGTCGCTGATCTTCTACCTCAACCGCACCTCGCGCCCGCGCATCCTCAGCCGCGTACCCGATCCGAAGGATGCCAAGCGCGCCTTCACCACCGACAACACCCTGCCGGAATGCCCGCAGTTCAAGATCATGCGCATCGAAGGCTCGCTGTTCTTCGGCGCGGTCAACCATGTGGAACAGGCCCTGCACAACGTCGATGCGGTCAATCCGCAGCAGAAGCACCTGCTGCTGGTGGCCAAGGCCATCAACTTCGTCGATATCGCCGGTGCCGAGATGCTGGCGCAGGAAGCCGAGCGGCGCCGCAAGATCGGCGGCGGCATGTACCTGTACGAGGTGAAGGACACCGTGTGCGGCATCCTGCACAAGGGCGATTACATCAAGTCCATCGGCGACGAGAACATCTTCCACTCCAAGACCGAGGCCCTGGCCACCATCGTCAACGACCGCCTCGACCACAACCTCTGCCGCCACTGCGACAAGCGCGTCTTCCGCGAGTGCCAGCAGTTCAGCCAGGAAGCCGGCTGAGTCCCCTCCCGCGCCGGGAGGGGCCCCCTCCCCGACCGCTGCGGCGGTCGTGATATGATGTCGGCTCGACTGTCGAAACGTCAGGACCATGCGCGCAGGCAGCATCACATTGAGAACCACACGACTCGCCACTGAACGGCTCATCCAGCAGGTCACGGCCGTGCCGTCCCGTGTGGCGCAGCTGTGGCAACGCCTGCAGCCGCAGCACTTCCCCATCGCCTACAAGCTGGCCCTGATCATTACCCTCGTCATCACCGTGGGCATGTCCCTGCTCGGCATGGTGGTGGTGGACAACCAGACCCGCCTGCTGCGCCAGCAGATGAACCAGTTCGGCCACGCCCTGATCAACCAGATGGCCGAAACCGTCAAGGAACCCCTGCTGGCCGGCGACGCCCTGGCCCTGCGCCTGGCCGCCGACGGCATGACCCGCCACGGCGGCGTACTGGGGGCGGTGATCTACTCCGACGAACTGGAACCGCTGGTGGCCGAGGGGCTGACGCCGCCGGACGTGCAGCTGCGGCAGTTGCAGGCGATGTTGCAGCAGTCCGGTACTGCCGTGCCCATTGCCGCCGTCGAATGGAATTCCCTGCCGCAATCGGGCAATACCGTGGTCATCGCCTTCTTCGCGCCCATCGTGGTACGCGAACTGACCACCGGCTACGTGCTGCTCACCTTCGATCACTCGCAGCTGAGCCAGGCCCAGCGCGACACACTGCGCGCCGTCACCGCGGCCACGCTGCTGATGGTGCTGCTCGGCGCCGTCACCGCCATCCTTCTCGGCCAGCGCCTGTCGCGCCCGATCAACGAACTGATGGACGCCAGCCTGCAGGTGTCGCGCGGCAACTACAGCTTCCGTTTCGCCGAACGGCGCAACGACGAACTGGGTACGCTGATGCAGGCCTTCAACACCATGAGCGACGGCCTGGTGCGCAAGGAACAGGTGGAGCTGGCCTTTTCGCGCTATGTCTCGCCCAAGGTGGCGAAGGAAGTCCTCAGCGACCTGGATCAGGTGCAACTGGGCGGCCAGCACACCGAGGCCAGCGTCCTGTTCGCCGACATCGCCGGCTTCACCGCGCTGTCGGAAAACCTGACGCCGCAGCAGATCAGCACCCTGCTCAACGACTACTTCGGCGTCATCGCCGAGGCCGCCCAGGCCTATCAGGGCCACGTCGACAAGTACATGGGCGACTGCGCCATGCTGGTGTTCGGCGTGCCGCAACCCGACGAGCAGCACACCCTCAATGCGGTCTGCTGCGCGGTGCTCATCCAGCGCCTGATCAGCGAACTGAACCGGCAGCGCGAGGCGAACCGGCAGATGCCGGTGCATTTCCACATCAGCTGCAACTCCGGCATGATGCTCGCCGGCAACATGGGCTCGCACGATCGGATGGACTACACCGTGGTGGGCGACGCCGTGAATCTCGCCTCGCGCCTTTCCACCGTGGCGACGGCCGAACAGATCATCATCAGCAAGGTAATGCACGACCTGCCGATCCTGGCGGGACATCTGGTCAGCCGCGAGCACGACACCATCCGCCTGCGCGGCAAACAGCAACCGGTGGCCACCTTCCAGGTGCTGGACCTGACCGAACCGCTGCGCAGCGAGCTGGAGCAGCATTACCACCATATCCTGCGCCGCCGGCGCGACGGCGGGACCTGATGCGCTACCGGGCATTAGTGCTGCCGCTGCTGCTGGCACTGCACGGCTGCACCTATCTTGCCACCTTCAGCGGCAATCTCGACGAACACATCGACGGCTGGGTGGCGCAGCAGGAATACGGCAAGGCGCTGGCCGCCCTCGGCCACGTCAAACCGGGGCGCGCCGACTACGCGCAGCTGATGAAGAAGCGCGACGCCATCCTGCTCAAGGCCGAGCGCTACGAACGCGACACCATCAGCCAAGCCGGCGAGCTGGCGCGGCAGGGACAGTGGGGAGCGGCACTGGATCGCTACGACCAAGCCCTGTCCCGCCTACCCGAGAGCAGCGCACTGCGCAGCGGCCGTGCCCGTCTCGAACAGCAGCGCGCGGCACGTCTGGACACCCTGGAACTGGACCTGTTGCTGGCGCGGGGCGAGGGACTGCTGCACCTGCTGCCGGTATACACCACCCGTGCCGCCGCCGATCCCCGCTCCTGGAGCGCACAGCGCGACCTGCGCCTGGCGCGGGAGGATGCGGAACGGCTCAGCGAGGAACTGACCCGCCTGGGTCGCGCCGCACTGGAGCGCAAGGAACTTGACCTTGCCCGCCGCAGCCTGTCCCTCGCCCTGCGCCTCAACCGCAGCCCCGATACCAAACGCGCCAACCAGGAACTGCTGCAACGCCTGGGCCCGCCCGTGCCGCCGCCGGCCAAACCGGCGGCCAAACAGACACGGGAAGAAGAGACGCGGGAATTGCTGCAACAGTACCGCCAGGCCTATGACGGCAAGAACTGGAGTGAGGCGCAACGCCTGCTGGCGCTGCTGGAACTGCAGCCGTCTCCGCCGGAAGAAACCGCGCAGCTGCGCAGTGAACTCAATGCCGAGGTGGCCGAGGCTGTCAACCGTCTCACCGAGCAGGGCCTCGCCCTTTACAGCAACGGCAAATATGAACGCGCCCTCGCCATCTGGCGCGAGGCGCAACAGCTCGATCCCAGCAATGAACGGGTACGCGCCCATATCGAACGAGCCGAACGCGTGCTGGACAAACTGCGCACCCTGCAGGAGAAGAAGGGCGGCGAATAGATACCGCCCCGCACTATCCGCCTTCAGGCCGCTGAGTGCGCCCCGGGGCTACACCTCAGACCTTCTCTCCCGCCATCATGGCATCGACGCGCTGGAAACCGCGCGGCAACTTGTTGCCGCGCCGGCCGCGCTCGCCGCGATAGTGTTCCAGGTCTGCCGCCTTGAGGGTGATGTGGCGCTTGCCGGCAAACAGGGTCACGGCGCCGTCGGCAGGGATCACCGCCGTGGCCACCACGTACTCCTCGCGCAGCGACGCCTTGGCGCCGGGGATGCCGATGATCTTGTTGCCCTTGCCGCGCGGCATCTGCGGCAGTTCCTGCAGCGGGAACACCAGCAGGCGGCCGTCGTTGGTGGCCGCGGCGATCAGATCGCCTTCATAGCTGCCGACCCGCTGCGGCGGCAGCACCTTGGCGCCGCTGGGCAGGTTGAGGACGTTCTTGCCGGCCTTGTTGCGCGCATGCAGGTCGGACAGTTTGGCGACGAAACCGTAACCGGCATCGGAGGCCAGCAACACCAGTTCGTCGTCCTCGCCCATCAGCACGCTCTCGAAGCTGGCACCGGCTATGGGATTGACGCGGCCGGACAGCGGCTCGCCCTGGCCGCGCGCCGAAGGCAGCGTATGCGCCGGCAGCGAATAGCTGCGGCCGGTGGAGTCGATGAAGGTCGCCAGCTGGTTGCTCTTGCCGCGCGCCATGTCCTTGTAGCCGTCGCCGGCCTTGTAGCTGAGGCCGGTGGGATCGATGTCATGTCCCTTGGCGGCGCGGATCCAGCCGCGCTCGGACAGCACCACGCTGATGGGTTCCACACCGACCAGCGCGGTTTCGTCCAGGGCCTGGGCGGCGGAACGTGCCACCAGCGGCGAACGGCGCTCGTCGCCGTAGGCTTCCGCATCGGCGATCAACTCCTTCTTCACCAGCGTGCGCAGCCGTGCTTCGGAACCGAGGGTCTTTTCCAGGCCGTCGCGTTCCTTGGCCAGCTCGTCCTGCTCGCCGCGGATCTTCATTTCCTCCAGCTTGGCTAGGTGGCGCAGCTTGAGTTCGAGGATCGCCTCGGCCTGTTCGTCCGACAGGCCGAAGCGCGCCATCAGCACCGGCTTGGGCTCATCCTCGGTGCGGATGATGTGGATCACTTCGTCGATATTGAGGAAGGCGATGAGCAGGCCGTCGAGCAGGTGCAGGCGGCGCAGCACCTTGTCCAGGCGATGCTCCAGGCGGCGGCGCACGGTGCGGATGCGGTACTCCAGCCACTCCACCAGCATCTCGCGCAGATTCTTCACCCGCGGCCGGCCGTCGAGGCCGAGCACGTTCATGTTGACGCGGTAGCTGCGCTCCAGGTCGGTGGTGGCGAACAGATGGTTCATCAGTTCATCCACGTCGACGCGGTTGGAACGCGGCACGATCACCAGGCGGGTGGGGTTTTCGTGATCGGACTCGTCGCGCAGGTCTTCCACCATGGGCAGCTTCTTCTGCTGCATCTGCTGGGCGATCTGCTCCAGCACCTTGGCGCCGGACACCTGGTGCGGCAGCGCGGTGACGACGATATCGCCCTCTTCGCGCTCCCATTTGGCGCGCATGCGCACGCTGCCGTTGCCGCTGTGGTACATCTTCAGCAGATCGGCGCGCGACGTGATGATCTCCGCCTCGGTGGGATAGTCCGGCCCCTGCACGTGCTCGCACAGCTGCTCCACCGTGGCCTTGGGTTCGTCCAGCAGGCGCACGCAGGCGCTGGCCACCTCGCGCAGGTTGTGCGGCGGGATGTCGGTGGCCATGCCGACGGCGATGCCGGTGGTGCCGTTGAGCAGCACGTGGGGCACGCGCGCCGGCAGGATGGCGGGCTCGTCCAGGGTGCCGTCGAAATTGGGTATCCAGTCCACCGTGCCCTGATCCACTTCGGTGAGCAGCAGATCGGAGAACTTCGCCAGCCGCGCCTCGGTGTAACGCATGGCGGCGAAGGATTTCGGGTCGTCCGGCGCACCCCAATTGCCCTGGCCGTCGACCAGCGGATAGCGGTAGCTGAACGGCTGTGCCATCAGCACCATCGCCTCGTAGCAGGCGGAATCGCCGTGGGGATGGAACTTGCCCAGTACATCGCCGACGGTGCGCGCCGATTTCTTGTACTTGGCGCCCGCCTTCAGCCCCAGCTCGCTCATGGCATAGATGATGCGGCGCTGCACCGGCTTCAGGCCGTCGCCGATGTGCGGCAGGGCGCGATCCATGATGACGTACATGGAATAGTCCAGGTACGCCTTTTCGGTAAAGGTCTTGAGCGGCAGGCGCTCGACGCCTTCGTAATTCATTTCCGTACTGTCAGTCATGCGGTTCTACACACTCTGTGTCAAAGCTGTTCAACCCAGTGTAAAAACAGGACAGGATGAACAAGATGTTTCAGGATTAACAAGATGTTTTATCTTGTTCATCTTGCTCAATCTTGTTCATCTTGTCCCATGGTTTGTCATTTTTCCTAGCGTGCCAATCGCA
>NPIF01000434.1_pt1 | contig 72176 bp, 76 predicted proteins | sample 8637461 | NCBI WGS metagenome assembly NPIF01 (sample SAMN07420641, study PRJNA396082) | bioreactor metagenome | isolation source: sample BR12 brine-fed electro-methanogenic bioreactor BR | place: Japan: Kochi | collected 2016-12-09 | reverse complement strand
CTATCAGGCTCATTTCTGCTCTTGATCTTTCCTACCCCCTACCCCGTACCTGCTACCACTTCTATCAGCATCACTTCTGCTCTTGCCAGACCCTAGACCCCACAACCCTAAGCCCGGCTCACACTCTTTTCTTGGAGCACGGCGGACCGTTTACGGATAACCGTTCATTTTTGTACTCGCATCTTGGTACTTGCAGCCGCTAGAAAATCACCGAGCTCTTAGGCTCTACTTCAACCAGTTCTACAATTTGCCCTTCTTCTACAACTATTCTTCTGTATGCCAGTGTGCTATCAGTTTCCACTGCCCTCTTCGTCGTAACCGCAAGCGTATTAAGTGAATAGTCTATCGCGTCGCTATGGCGATGACCAAAAAGAGCAAGGCTTACGTTGCTAGTGCTGAAAAGCTCTAGTAGCTCTCTTCTCTGTTCAGTCTCTTCGAAGAAGATCCATCGATCATCGTAGAAGTTGTGATGGGCGAAAAGAAGGATCTTTCCGGCGCCTATTCTAGTCAGTTCTTGGGCTATCCATTTCATCTGTTCTTCAGAGACTACGCCGCTTACAAATCCGTACTCGGAATCGGCAGTATTTAGCCCAATGAAGTGCCATGAGCCCCATTGAAAGCTGGCATAGCAAGGTCCAAATACCTCTTCCCACAACTCAATGCCATTAATCTTTCCTGACCTTTGAGTATCATGATTGCCTGGCACAACGAATACAGGAAAGTCGCAGTATTCAAGAACCTTCTTCTTTATGAATTCCCAGTCAGTTGTATATGCAAGGGCAGAGCTGGAAAGATCGCCTGTTATTAGCATGAGATCGGGACGTTCTTCCCGGATCTCACTCATGAGTCTTTCGAACAAGAGCATATTCTCGGGTTTACCCGGCAGGTCGAGATGTAGGTCGGTAATCTGAATGACTGTGAAGGAGTCATCCATATGCCCAATTCGAACCGAGTTTTCCTCCAGCTGATTATAGAGATGACCATTGCTCTCTGCAAAAACCTCAAGCGAGTAAAGGCCTCCGGGAACGCGATCGGGGATTATGTAAATATTATCAGCGATCTGTGACAACTCATATGCGCTTCCCGTTTTGCTGAGCAATCTTGCTCCTTGCTGTGAATACCCTTCTCTAGTAGCTATCTCAAGGATGCGATTATCGCTCAGATAGGGGAAGGAGAATCGTGGAGATACAATGAATCTGTCTTCTGAAAGAACACTCTCAGATAGAGACTTTTCTTTAGGTGAGATACTTGTCTTAACGAGATTCCATCCAAGATTTGTCTTCATTGTGAAACCCAGTGTGTTCTCATCGAGCCAGAACGGATTTGTGGATAAGAAGATATCCTTCGTTGCGGGAGAAATCGAATAATCAAAGAGATCAATAACGAATACTTCTGTCTCTCCTCTGTAATCGGCAACAAACGCAAGCTTAGTGCCATGTGGCGACCACACGGGAGAAAACTCATTGAACGAGCTGCTGAGAATTCCAGCCGTATTGCCGGTTTTCATGTTCAGGGTCACTATGTCCCAGCTATTCCCGTTCCAGTACTGGAAAGCGACATCGTTGCCTGTCGGTGACAACGTAGGTGATCTCGCATTCTCGCCGACAAGCGTCCTCTCGCCGGACGACAAATCTTGTTTCACAACAAACCATTTGCCTTCTCTTCTTTCGGAGTAAAGCAAGAAGTCTTTCTTGGGAGAAATTACGGGTTCAATTTGGTCATATGACTCCGATGTCAGAGTCTTTATCTCTTTTGTTGACACGTAATACGAAAATATATCCCAGTCACTGTCTTGATCATCAGGCAGGATTCTTCCTGCAAAGAGCAGTATATTGTCTTTAAGATATGGATATTCGGTTTCCCCCGGGAAGGGTATCTTGCTTGACACGTTTCCCTGAACTAGTTCATAGATTGCTGGTGGATAGTTTTTGGTTCTTGTTCCCTTTTCCTTGTAGAGACTGGCAAAGACTTCTTTTCCATTTGACGTCCCAGCAATGCTCGAAGAAAAGAAATCTTTATCGGACGATAGCAGCCAAGTGATGGCTTCCACGTTCTCAGGAAGTACAAGATCTCTCGATTCTTCTTCTCCTTTTGTGGTTTCAAGTTCTTCCTCCATCGGAGTGAGAAGGTCTTTTCTGGCAATTGTGGTTAAGAACAAAACCCTGTTCTCTGTATGTTCTCGGATGTCTTCGTCGATCGTAGGCCTAATATAGAACTCCCCTTCATTGTCCTGAATCAGAACTCCCTGCACGGCAACAAAGCTTCCATCGCCAAGAGCAGATATGTCGATGCCTGCATATTCATAGAACTTAACTCGCATTCCGGACGACACGTTGTCAAAATCACGGTCAGATGGTCCTGTCACCCAGAATCCTCTGGTGATTGTTTCATTGTCGTAAGCGCTTATCTTTCCGAAAATCATTACCAACGAACCTTCAAGATTTCTGAGCTGGCTCTTTGCAGAATCTGTAAAGATGATCACAGGATCGGGCAATGTCTCTCCCTTCCTGATTATCTCAATATCGTCAGGAGACGATGGACTTATAACGAGGCTGTTCACATCTGTCGTATAGCCGACCGTGGTGAGGGTTCCCTTAACTCGTACAAGATCACCTTTTTCTACAAGCGGCTCTTTGAAACCGTGAGCATAGATGAGAATGCCTGCGCTCTTGTCAGTAATAGCGAAGTAGTTCGCCGAGTCATGCCAAAGGCCTGAGCTTACCATTGCTATTCCTTCAACCTCAACGATGTTGTTTAGAAACAAGTACCGGCCTTCGGATCTCTGTCGAATATCATTGATAGTCACCGCTATTGGGTCTACGAGTTCGACCGTTGGTTCTTTCTCAGCTACCGGTTCTTGATGAGATGACAATGTGAAAATGTCGTAGCTGCCTGCACCATCAGGTCTGTTCAATCCCGAGAAATACAGTATCTGTCCGTCGGTCCAAAGACTTCTTTCGTCGAGAAATGTGTTTATATGTTGCCCGGGGTGCTCTATACTTCGGGTATGGGGATCCCAGCGATAAATATCATATCCTCCAATTGAGTCATCCCTTGCCGAATCAAACCATATGGAACCATCAGGAGAAACGAATACCGACCATTCATCGCCGCCGGTGTTAAGGAAGCTGAGATTCTCCGGCGATGACCATATCCCGTCTATTGATTCAGATCTCCAGATATCTCTTCCTCCGATAGGTTCCTTTCCAGCAAAGGTGCCTCCCGACGTGAAATAGGCGACAGTCTCGTCCGAGTTCACCCAGATGTCCCACTCTTTCTTATCCGTGCTGAGTTCGGTTATCAGAGTTCCTTCTGTCCAACCGCCCTTCTCTTCATCGAATACCGATCTGTAGAAATCGTAGTCGGTGTCGGCCGAGTATCTAGCGAAATACATAACCAACTCTCGGTCATTTTCTATCACACAGGGATTGATCTCGAACTCAGATGTGTTAATTTCGCCTGGAAGCCATTCAGGTTCAGCCCATTCTCCGTTTTCAAACGTTGTGTAGTAGATATCGTAGTTAGTCCCGACGAAATACAGAATACCGTTGTGAAGCCATGGCATCCTCTCTATTCCACTCGAGCAAAATGGAAGCATCTCTACTTCTATCTGACCGAAGGTCATGATACACATGAACGCGATTGCCAAAAAGAGCAATGCCTTTTTCCCTTTCATAGTTTCCACCACCTTTAATTGTCTTTCATAACGGGAAGCTTCTAATGATTCAGCTGAACCGGTTCGTGAATTTTTCCGCTTTCATATGCTGCTAGAGCAACTCTTAGAGCTTCAAGACCATCTTCTCCTGAGGTCAAAGGCTTTCTCTTCTCCATTACAGAATCGGCGAATTCCTTCACCAGTGCTCTGTCGAAACTCTCTCCGAAATTCTGCCAGAAGACGCCTCTCTTGTTAGAGAAGACTTTCAGCTTCGCATCAAAGGCGCTCATCCTGAGCGAACCCTCTGTGCCAACAAGATTGAGGGTGACATCTCCCCAGTAAGGATAGGCTTCAGGCCTTGACCAGCTACAGTCGAGACTCATGAATGAGTCATCGGAAAGACTAAGTAGGAGAAGGCCACAGTCTTCAACGGGAATATCGTAAATGAGTCTTCCATATTCAGCCGATACCTCGACAATCTCAGCTTCCAGAAGCCAGCGGATAATATCCACAACGTGAACAGTGTGATCCATAACCGCCCCGCCGCCGGAAAGCTTCTCATCTACGAACCATCCGCCGGGCATTCTTCCATGATTTGTCGCCGAAACCGAGAGGATTTTGCCAAGCTTACCCGACTGTATCTCTTTTTTTGCCTGCTGAATGGAAGGGGCGTATCTTACGGGAAAGGCCATCTGAAAAACAACATTGTTTTCTCTGGATGCTTGCAGCATCGATCTCGCGTCTTCTTCGGTTGTTGCTATGGGTTTTTCACACAGAACGTGTCTGCCTTTGTTCATGGCAAGCTCCGCATAGTGCTTATGAAATGAGTTTTCGGAAGTAACTACAACCGCATCTGAGTTCTCGATTAACTCTTGCGGATCTTTGAAGGCTTCTATACTAAAGAGATCTGAAGTCTTTCTGGCCCTAAGAGAATCATGATCGAATATACCTGTGACGCTCATGCCTGAGAAAGATTGAATTTGTCTTATGTAACTGTATCCATGCATGTGGGCTATTCCAAGAAATCCTATCCTCAACACCTAAACCACCTCCAGAAGCTTCACAGGTCTCCCGCTTTCTGCAGATCTGTTGGCTGCAAGGGAGATTTTTAGCGCCTCGATAGCTTCATCACCATCGACGGGAACCTTTCTTCCTTCTCTTATCGCTTCTATAAACTTGCTTATATGCAATCTATAGGGATCACTGGCTGGTGTGCTCTTTGAGAATGACGGGAACTCCCTTGAAACTGTCTGCACTCTCATAGTGAAGTCCTCGTCGCTGTCGTAGGTTATCATTCCTTCTCTCCCCACAAATTCGAAAGAAGTTGTGAATTTCGAAGGTGCGGTGTCCGGTTCCGCCCAGCTGCCCTCAACATGAGCCAGCGAACCGTTTGCAAATCTTAGAACAGCTATGGCGTGATCTCTGTTTCTGCCTGGATGGGAAGGAGTGGTTTTCACGCTTCTTGCGGTTATGGACTCTACTTCTCCCATGAGCGTTCTCAAGAAATCAAAGTCGTGAATAGAAAGATCAAGAAGGACTCCTCCGCTTCTACTGAATTCATCAAACCAATTGTTCCATCCATGCCGTGGAAAGACGCCACCACGATACAGCCTTGCCATTACAACCTCTCCGATAGCGTCCTCTTCTATTAGGCGCTTTGCTTCGGTGTATGCGTCAAAGAATCTCACCACATGATTGACGCCCAGCAGAACGCCGTTCTCCCTGCAAACCTCAACCATTTCTAGAGCGTCGCTGAGAGTGCGAGATATTGGTTTTTCGCAGAAGACGTGCTTCTTGTTTCTTGCTGCTTCCACGACAAGATCCCTGTGTGTGTCGGTGGGTGTGCAGATGCTGACTATCTCTATTTCATCATCGGCGAGTATCTCCTCTATGGTAGATGTTCTTGAAGAGGTGATTCTCGCGCATTCTTCAGCCTGTTCCCTCGAGAGACTCGCCACTGCTCTCACAGTGATGTTTTGCAGGCCGCCATATGCTATTGAATGAACCTTTCCCATCATTCCGCAACCGATAATCCCTACGTTTGTCATCATTGTTCCTCCCTAAATCCTCTATATTTTAGATTTAATTGTCTCAATATCGAGAAAATCACTTTCCTTAAGATCGAGTTCCTGGATAGCTTTCTTCAGATAGCTTCTCTTGGAAACCTGCTCGGGTTTGTGGGAATCGGTCCCGAAGGAGAAAACAACTCCGGATCGTTTCATGATATCCAGAACTTCTAATCGAGGTGTTTCAGATGGTTCATGTATTTCGAGCGCAATATCGTTCGCCTCCAGATCCTTTGCCAGGTGCGAGTACCAGTCAGGCGTGAAGTGCTTATGAATGATCTGCCGCTCAATCTCTCTTTTTTTGTCGAATCCCGGATCTCGGTCAAGAAAAGGTTGAATCGGGAGATAGCCTTCGACGTGCCCCAGAATCTGAAAGCCTCCTCTTCGAGCATTTTCAGATATGATGCTTTTATAAGCTTCCCAGTATTCTTCACTGCTTGCTTCCTCTAGCGGAACTCTGTGAAGACTTGCAATTATGTACTCGATTTCACCCGTCATAAAGGGTAACAGTATGCCGCTCTTCCCAAGCCCGGTTTCCACGCCGAGATGAGCAGTGATGCCATGCCTTTTGGCACTTTCTTTGAATGCTCCGAATGCATTCAGATAGTTTTTGGTGAACTCTATGCTACATGAATGGTTCAGCTCAAAGTGATCGGTCACACCACAGACATTCACATTGCCTTCCAAAGCTTCAAGAAGCTGGGGTAAACTCATCTCTCCGTCTGAATAGCTGGTGTGCATATGATAGTCAATTTTCGTCAAATTCAATTTTCAAACCTCATTTCTTCAGTGATATTCCATCGAAATCGACAGATGACTCTATGTCCAGTAAATCGAGAGTTGTTGGCGCAATATCAACTAGCGTGCCTTTCTCTATACAATTCTTTGTCTTGTGAATATCTCTAAACATAAACACGGAAGGCTCCTCGTGATAGGTTCCGTGATATCCAAAAAGCGATCCGAGTATTTTCGACTTCAATGAGTTTGAATAACCTCTTTTCAAGCAGAAGGCGATATCGGCGTACTCCCGGTTATGCAACTTCTTCATTTCTTCTTCTGTATAGATTCTGTCTATTACGCTGATCTTTCTTAGAGTGTCCACCAGAAGAGTTTTCTTTTCTCTTGCTTCTTCTGTAAGGGTGTAGATGTTTACGGTGGGGTACTTGAGCATCAGAATGTCAGTCTCTTTTGAAATACTCTTTCCCTCCTTGCCCAGTTCGGCTTTGAGACCGATGCTCTTTATTACCTCAGCTAGATCGAAATCCGTGGGACTGTCGGCCAATGACATTGAATGATCAGAGCTTATAATGATTACAAACTCTCCAATCGTTTCTTCGAGAAAATCGGACACAAGCTTTAACTCGCTGTCTATCTCTTCTAGCTCTCTTATCGTCTTGCGGTGCAGTGGCCCGTACTTATGCCCTACACTATCTAGAGACTGGTAAAGACAGAAGATAGCGTCAAACTTCTTCTTCTCTAACTCTTTCAGTAGCGCCTTCCGGATAGCACTGCTTCTATTTCCGTCAACCTGAACATGTTTTACTCCTTTTCTTCCCTGAAGCATGAAATGCTGTATGGAGAGAACACAGTAGTTGTTTTCGTATAGACAATCAGTTATTGGCTGTCTCTTCAGATCTCGGAGTCTACCCTCAACTTTCATCTCCTTTCTGTTCAGGACGGTATTGGAGAATATACCGTGTTTCTCGGGATACACGCCCGTCAATATAGTGCTCATCATGGGTGTTGTCAGCGTAGGAAAACACGATCTCATTTCCTTGACCATGCAGCCAGTCTCGGCAATACTGTCAAGGAAAGGAGTCCTGGCTTTCATCAACACCTCAGGGCCAAGCGAATCGATAGTAACGAAAAGAAGAGGGATATTCCTCATTTCAGGATCAACCTCGAAACGACAGGCAGATGATCTGACGCGTAAGAAGCGACGGTAAACGCGTCTATAATATCAAAATGCTGATTCACAAAGATGTAATCAATCTGCCGACCCGGTCTATCTGCCGGGATAGTATGAAGACTCTTGTCGAGCGCATGATTTACGGATTTGAAGTGGTCGAAGAACTCGGGAACACCATATTGAAGATCATACCATTCGACATTTAGATCACCGGCAATAATCGCAGGGATCTCTTCGTACTCAAGATACACCTCGAGGATGTATCTCAATTCTGCCTGGACTTCCATGATTCCGCCAAGACCGAGATGCGTGCCCATCACCAGGACTTCCCGGCCCTCAATCTCTGTGACTATAGCTGCACAACCTCTATCCGCGGCAAGCATCCATTCCGGCCTTGGAAGCACAAAACCAAATTCGTCCTTTATGGGGAATTTGCTAAGAACAGCGTTGCCGTAGTTGCTCCTGCTCTCAACTGGACTGAAGAAGTAGCTCATGTTGAGTTCCATGGCAATAATCTCTGCCTGCCTCAATCCTGCGCTTCTCGGATTCTCCTGATCGACTTCATTGAGGATGAGAATATCCGGATCAATCTCCCTTATGGTCTCAACAACTCTCGAGAAATCTAAGACATCATCTATTCCCAATCCATGTCTTATGTTGTAGGTCATGACAGTTAAGGGCGTTGCCATTAGCGATCCTCCTAGCAGTTCAAAAAACAAAAAGAGAAATACTATTCTACGCATATACTCACTTCCAGTAATTCGCAAATCTTTTGGGGAATCTCCTTCAGATGATAGAAGCCCGAAAAGGCCTCCGATCCTTTTCCATAGGCAATTATAGGCACATAAGCAGCTGTGTGGTCGTTACTAGACCAGCTCAAAGTGAAGTCACCATCTGGTTTGCCATAAGGTATCGCGACTCCTCCGGTCTCGTGGTCTGAAAGTACAATCAGGAGATCTCTGTCCAAAGACAACTGCGAAAGCAAATAAGATAGCACGTCTCTGAAAGCACTCAGTTCAGCTTGCACAGCCTCTGAATCGTTGACATGTGAAGCATCGTCTATTCTGCCGGCTTCAATTACCAGAAACTTGCTTCTCTCTTCATCCAAAAACACTTCGAAGGCTCTTTCAACCATTTCAAGAAGAGTGGGTTCACCGGGAAGCAATTCGTTCTCAAAGCTCTTGTCTCCCATGGTTACAAATGCGACGGTTCCTTTCAGGTCTTCTAATTCCGGAGATCCGATCTCTTCAAAATTCAGCCCAAGGACCCTGTAGCCGCTGGCTATCAGTTCGTGTATTCTGCTTCTCGGAGTCGGCTTCTGAGTGAAGGGATTGATCCCCAGCTGCTCAAGACCACCGGCGTAAAACAAATCGAGAGGACTTTCCATTAGAAAGTCCGAGATTACTTCCGTTTCCCTCCTTTGGGCGTGAGCGTAAAGGGCTGCCGGAGTGGCGTCGTAGTAACGTGTGTTCGTTATCAGACCAAGCCACCAACCCTGCTCTTTCAGAATATCCGCAAGAGTATTCACTTCTTCTCCTAATGCATTCACTCCAAGATATCCAGTAATTGTTTTGACACCGGAAAAGATTGCGGTTGCGGCGGCAGCCGAGTCGGTGACAAGATTATCTAGAGCCTCATTTCTACCGATACTTACGATTGGACTGTGGCTTCCCATAACTTCCCCCGTTACCAGTTCCGAAATAAACAGATGATTGAAGCCCATCCCGTCACAAATCAAGATCACAATATTCTCAGGTTCACTGCTTTCCATTGAGAGAAAAACGGAAGAAAATAATAGGATCAAGATAAAAGATGTCAGAAGCTTTTTCATGTTATCACTCCTCACTAGCCCTTCAACCCGGTCATCGTAATGCCCTCAATGAACTGCTTCTGCAACAAGAGATACACTACCACTATCGGTATAACGGCCATTGCAGCGGCCGTAATCTGAAGATGCATCAAATCCCCATAACGCTGGGTGAAATACTGTACTCCGAGCTGAACTGTCCTGTGCTGATCATTGTTCACAACCAGAAGAGGCCACAGGAAAGCGTTCCAGGTTGACATAAAAGAGAAAATTGCCAGAGCAGAGAGCGGCGCTCTGATGTTTGGAATCACAATGATTCTGTAGATCTGGAACTCCGAACATCCATCAATCCTGGCTGCATCTATCAGGTCATCGGGGATAGTGACAATGAATTGCCTCATCAGAAAAACCCCGAATATGCTTACCGAATCCGTGATAATCAGAGCCAAGTATGTATCAACGAGCCCCAAATTGTAGATCATGATATACAGAGGGATTATCGTAACTGGAAAAGGAATCATCATCGCGCCGAGCAGAGTCTTAAAGATTGTATTTCTGCCTCTGAACTTGTATTTTGCAAAGGCAAAGCCGGCAAGACTTGAAGTGAGCAATGTAAGAGTGACCGCAACGGTAGTTATAAGAATACTGTTCAGATAATACCTTAAGAAGGGAACTGAACTGAATACCTCGACATAGTTCTTTAAGGTGAACTTGTCAGGCAGGAACTTAGGGGGAAACCGCATAAGCTCACTTTGATCTTTGAATGTAGAGAGGATCATCCATACAAAGGGCATGATCATTATGATGGAAAACGCTATCAACAGCGTATATGAAATAGAATAGAGAATAAGGTCGGACTTTCTCTTAGATCTCAAGGTCACTCCTCCTTGAAAATCTTTGTGACCCTCATCTGAATAAGAGTAATCACCAAGATTATTGCAAATAGAACGATCGACATTGAACTTGCGTACCCCATCTGCAACTTATTGAACCCGGTCTGCCAGATGTAGAAGACGGCCGTTTTCGTATCGGCATTTCCTCCCGTCATCATGTATATCTCTGTGAAAACCTGAATCGCGCCGATCGTCGAAGTTATGAACACAAAGACCAAAGAAGGCTTCATGAGCGGTATTATTATGTTCTTAACCTTCTGCCAGCGAGATGCTCCATCGATCTCCGAGGCTTCGAGAACGATCCTCGGTATGTTGTTCAGCCCGGCCAGGAAGATTATTATGCTGTATCCGACGGATCTCCAAACTGAAACGAGAACCACGGACCAGATGGCTATTTCCGGATCGCCCAGCCAGTTTATCGGCTCTGCTCCAAAAAGGCTTATGAGATAGTTCGCAACTCCATAGTACGGATGGTATATCCAGCTCCAGATAACGCTTATAGCAACGACTGAAGTCACGGCGGGAAGGAAGTATATCACCCTGAATACGCTCTTGAATTTCGGGATAGAGTAAATGAGAAGAGCAAAGAAAAAGGAAATCACGATTTTCGTCGGTATCACGCCAAGAGCGTACTTGAAACTTATCCAGAGCGATCTCAAGAAATATTCGTCTGTAAAGGCTTTCCTGAAATTCGCGAGACCCACAAATGGTTTGTTTGGCACGAGGATATTCCATCTGTGAAACGAGATGAAAAAAGCGAACATTGCCGGGAAGAAGGTGAGAAAAAAGACCCCAAATATGGAAGGCAGAATAAACAGATACGGAGCTCTCTTCTTATCCGGAATTAACCTTACGACACCGACGAGAAGCACAGCGCTGCCGATTAGAGAAATCCACCATCCGTAACCGGCAACGCCCAGAAAATCAAGAAAGAACTTGGATCTCAAAACCTCCTGCCATTCATTTCTCATGAAAATGATTGTGATGTTCAGCACAAGCAAAGAAACAGCTGTTCCAAGAAGAAATGAGATCTTCTTTGTCGCAAAGAACAGAGCAAAAAGGCAGATCAGAACAATATAGACGGGCAAAAGGTTAATAGTTCCCCAAAAAGAGAAGTCAGAAACACTGAATTGAACTTCTCCCGATGCGTAGGGCAGGAAGAAAGAGATAATTATCAGGAACATCCCTGTAGCTATTAAGATTTTACTAAGTGAATTTCTGGATAGATCGAACATTGAAAGACCTCCGCATCGGGCCTGTTGCGAGCCCCTGATCTAGGATCAAAAAATTCCAAAAGTCTCTTCTAGATACTGGTTGATTTCGTTTATCGCCTTTTTGAGAGCTTCTTCAGGATCTTCGCCCTTGTTGATTACGTTGTTGTAGGCCGTCTCCCTGAGAAGAGAAGCCGGATTTGCCCAGCCTTTAGAAAATGTCGGCACAGCGTAGTTCAGTGAATCTAGAATCGGGCTCAACAAAGGATCGTCAGAGAACTCAGGATCATTAATAACGCTAAGATAAGAAGGAAGTTCTCCTGTGTCCTTGAACCACACCTTCTGAGCTTCTGGCGAGCTTATATATGCAAGCCATTCCGAAGCGATTTCAGGAGTTTTACAGTCGGTCATGACAACGAGCGCCCAGCTTGTCAGAACCGAGCTTCGATTTCCCGTCTCGGGGTGCGCCGGGGGGAGGGCTGTTCTGAATACAAGATCGGGATGCCCGCCGACCTGGAAAGAACCGACCATTGCTCCGTGTCCGAATACCATAGCTTCCTTTATCTGCCTGAATCCCGTCCACCTTGAACCGAATTCCGGTACGTATACTTTGTGTTCTAGCACCGCATCAGTCAGGAATGTCAAGCCTTCAAGCTGAGCGTCTTCATACACTACTCTAGTTTCTTCATCGCTTGCCCAGAAGGTTGCGCCCGCCTGTCTCATGAAACTCTCAATAACCGGTTCGTAGCCTTCAATTCCGAGTCCGGACTGAACCATTTTGTTCCCTTCCCAAACTGTCAGTTTCTTCGCGTACTCAAGGAGTTCGGTCCAGTTTTGAGGAGGGCTGTAGGGGTCAAGGCCCGCCTGTTCGAAGAGATATGGATTGTAGAAGAGAACAATTGTCTGAACGTCGGTCGGAAAACCGTACAGCTGACCGTCAATGATGAGCTTTTCTATTGCTGCTTCTATGCATTTCTCTCTCATCTCTTCAGCTGTTGCAACGCTGGGCGTTATCGGTTGAATCAGACCATAACCGAAGAATTCCTCCATGGCCGTGGCCGGAATCTGTGCAACATCTGGCCCGCTTCCTGCAGCAAGCGCAGCCAGGAGCTTAGTCTTGTACTCTGAATACGGTATCGTCTGAACCTTGATTTCTACATCCGGGTTTTCATTCATGAATTGAGAAGCCATTTCCATGATAATCATTGCTCTGCTTGGCGAGTGGTGCATCCAGTGGACGATAGTTGTTTTCGCCATTGCAGAAGTAATCAACAGCAATGATGCAATAAACAATATAATAACTCTCTTGCTCATAAAACGCACCTCCTAGAAAACTCCCAGTATTCTCCCTATTGAAACTGCAAGGGGTGTTCTCAAAAGCTTTTGTTCTGTAACCTTAAGAATAATCATTTCGAGCTCAGTATGGCCCAGTGACATATAAGATACCTTGTCTCTAAGATAATCAACTGCTTTGTCAGAAAAGAAAGGGTTGCGGCTGTTAAGTACTATAGTGTCCAGCCCTAGCAAGTCGACGACATTTGCAATAGCTGCTGCAAGTTTGTCAAGTAGTTGTTGAAACGTCCTCACATACTCTTCGTTGTCGTTTTCTGTGTATAGTTCATTCAGGAACTTCAGAAAGGAATGATCGTTCATCTTCAGAGTGCTGTTTGGCACCAGGCCTAAAAATGTATCGTGCAGATTCTTTGGATCGAAAAAGGCAGCCACACAGCCCTTTTTTCCGCACCAGCACTTGGGACCTGAAGGATCAACCTGAAGGTGACCGAATTCTCCGGCACCACCGTGCGGTCCTCTGAAAATCCTTCTATTAAGCACAAGAGAGGCTCCGAACTCTCTATCTATGTATATGGCGTCTCTTAAAGGAATAGAGCCGAGAAGCATTTCAGAGACCAGCAGAGCGTTAGCGTCATTTTCTATTTCAATTGTTGTGTCCCATTCGTCGCCAAGCTTCTTAAGATTGACCGGTTCGCTCTGCGTGTAGAAGCTCTTCACGACGTTCCCTGTCGATTCATCCACTATTCCTGGAGTCACGATGCTGAAAACAAGGACTGCAGAGATATTCTCGTCAAAACCATTCCGTATGATCTTCGGTATTTCGTACAGCCTATCCAGAACGTCACTTCTCGAATGATTCAGAGATCGTACATGTTTGACTCTGCCTGACAGGTCGCCCAAAACAATGTTCATCGTCTTAGAATGAATGTGAACTCCGCCGACAAGCAGCTCTCCGTTGTTCACATTGAGCACCGAATACGGTCTACCTTTGTGCGCAGAGGGCACGGGCGTGCTGTCCAGAACAAAGCCCTTTTCGATAAGTTGTTGAGTGAGTCTGGAAACAGTGGCTTTGCTCAGATTCGTGGCTTTGGCTATAGATTTTCTTGACAGTCCGCCCTGATTTCGCCAGAGTTCGTAGAAGACTTCTTTTTCCGCTTTGGACAAACGATGCAAAGTCATCACCTCTTGAAATCCGAATGAGAGCCCGCCCACCATCTAGGACAATGAACACGCTCAACAATTAAGAGACAGGTTCTATTCCAGTTCAGCAGTGAAAATGTCGTAACTGCCCATACCGTTAGGTCTGTCAACAGTAGAGAATACTATTATCTTGCCATCTGTCCACATGCTTCTTTCATCGTAGAACGAATTGATCATCATCTCCGGATGACCGATTTCTCCTGTAGAGGGGTCATAGAAGTAGATGTCGTAGCCTCCTATTGAATCATCCCTAGATGAATCAAACCAGATCTTTCCGTAAGGGTCGACAAACACAGACCACTCATTACCAACCGAGTTGACTTCTGCTACGTTAGTTGGGGTCGACCATTTGCCGTTCTTCTTCTCTGAAACCCAGATATCTCTCCCACCAACTGGTTCTACTCCTCCGAAGCCACCTTTTGTGGTAACGTAAGCCTTGGTTTCATCGCTATTAACCCATATCTTCCAGTCTTGGGTCTCAGTGCTCAGTTCTAAGACAACTTCAGGTTCTGCCCATTCACCTTTTTCTTCGTCGAATACCGATCTAAAGAAGTCGTAGTCTCTGTCTGAACCAGTATATCGACCGAAATACATAACGAGTTCGCCGTCGTTGTTTCTGATTACACAAGGGCTGATCTCATTCTGAGAAGAATTTATAGCTCCTTTCACCGGTTCAGGTTCACCGCACTTTCCATCATTCCAGGTTGCCTGATAGATGTTGTAGCCCTGAGTAACAAAATAGATAATGTCTTCAAAGACCCACGGCATTCTGTCTACACCAGAAGTGTTAATCGACAGCGGTTCTGCTTCGATCAAAGCAAAAGCCGATGTGAAAACCAATAAGACAGCCAGCAAAACTAACGTAGTTCTTGCCATTGAAAGCACCTCCCTAAAACTCGTATTATTCATTCGAAAATCTGTAGGGTTCATCACAAAAGTGAGTAGAAGTATTTTGTTTCACTATGAAACTAGTACAACTCCACTTTATATAACAAAAAAAGAAAAACCAAACACATTGTAAGCGAATCATTCACGGAGAATAAACCAGAACCACGAATATTCATGAATAATCGATACTTGTGCAGTGAAGAAGCGAATATATTTTGTTCCATAATGACACTTAATAACCTTGATTTCTACAGAATGCCGCGTTTGGCTCATCGCAAGAAGAAATTGTCCCCTTCCTTCACACTTGAAAGATCCGCTGCACCTTTGACTGCCGAGAAAGAGCATTTACGAGAGTTCGCTGCGCTCACGAGAAGACGAGAGCACCGTCTCGCCCTGTTTCCTTATCTCGTGTCCTTAACGAAGAACGAATAACCTGGACGCTTAGCGTCGGAACGAAGAATTGCTCTTTCCAAGAACAGTTCCTAAGGCTCTTGCCAGACCCTAGACCCCACACCCCAGACCCGGCTCATACGCTCTTTTCGGAGGACGGAGAATCGTTGACGGCTGACCTGAGAGGCTTCCTGCGAAGCAGCCTCACTTCTGCTCTTGCCAGACCCTAGACCCCAACACCCGAGACCCGGTTCATATCTTCTTTTTGGAGGACGGAGAACCGTTGACGGCGGACCTGTTCCAATTGAACAAAGAACTATATTACACGGATGTAAATAATGGAGTCTGTCACGAAAGGTCACGAAAGGTCTTCACAGAGGTTCAAATCTTCGCGTGTCACCGTTTTTCTGCTTCAGTTGAAAGTGCGTGGATTCATGCGGAAGTTGTTATAATTACCTTGCATAGGATATCGATCAGAGGAAGAAGAAAGGAGGGCCAACCGTGAGAGTCGTTCTTGAGAATATTGGACCGATAAAAAAAGCAGACGTTTCGGCAGGTGACCTAACCATTCTCGTTGGACCGCAAGCAACGGGGAAGAGCATCTTTCTTCAGTTGTTCAAATTCTGCGTTGATCACGCCAACATAGTAAAGGAATTGAAGAAGCTTGGTTTTGATTGGAATAATGAGCTCGAGAGTTTTTTGCCTGTCTATTTTGGCGAAGGGATGCAGGCGATATGGAATTCACAGAGTCGCATTGAACTTAACGGGAGGAAGTTCCAGATCGAAACTCACGTGAAGAGATCAGGTAAAGCTGACAGTGAGGCCAAAGTGTTCTATATACCCGCTCAACGAGTCCTGATTATCTCCGGTGGGTGGCCCCTGCCTTTCACCTCTTTCGATCCTACGTACCCTTTCGTGGTTAAGGATTTTAGCGAGAAGATCAGGCGCATAATGGATTCCGGCCTTGGAAGCGGCGCTACCCCGATCTTTCCGAGAGACGGATACTTCAAGAAAGAGATAAGAGACGCACTCCAGAAATCCATAATGAGAGAAGGCAAGCTAAAACTAGATATAGGCCTGAGGAAACGAATCATGCTGGAGATTGAAGGAGTATCAATGCCCATCATGACCTGGTCCGCAGGCCAAAGGGAATTTGCGCCGTTACTACTTGGATTGTTCTGGCTGTTGCCTTCAGCAAAAGTATCGAAGAAACAAGGTGTGAACTGGGTCATTGTAGAAGAGCCGGAAGCGGGTCTTCATCCGCTAGCAATCAGGGATGTCTTTCTCACAATAGTCGAACTGTTGAGCAGAAATTACAAAGTCTTGCTCTCAACCCATTCTTCGGGAATAATCGAACTCGTTTGGGCGATAAATGAGATTGTATCTCATCCTGAGGCAAGCACAGACAAAAAGAGGAGGCTTCTCCTCGACCTTTTCGAACTGAAAACAACCCCAAATACAAACAAACTAATAAAGGATCTTGAGAACAAGAAGCTCGTTGTCAACTATTTCAAACCAACCGAAACCGGTGTGGTGACTGAAGATATTTCTTCACTTGATCCCGGGAGCGACAAGAAGTCAGTTTCAGAATGGGGTGGCCTAGTAGAATTCACTTCCAAGACAAACGAAATCGTTGCACAGCTCTGGAGGTAAAAAAATGGATCAGATGCAGCCCATAATGAATTCTTCACTTGGCCCGTGTATAAAGAACGGACTTCAAGCAGTTGGAAAACCCGACAGAGTAAGTCTCAAGAACACGAGAACTAAAGCAAAGAGCGTTGATATAGATAGATGCCTTCAAGAGGATTATCCCAATGAGAATAGATGGGACTACGCGGTCTTCATCGAGATTGATGATATTCTGAAAACAGCATTCATAGAGATTCATCCGGCCAATGAATCCGAGGTCGATGAGGTGATCAAGAAGGCGCAATGGATGAAGCGATGGATTATTGATAATCACCTGTTGATCATCACTGAGAACCGGAAGTTCTTCTGGGTTTCATCAGGCAAGGTAAAGGTGAGCAAGAACTCCCAGAAAATTCGTCTTCTCCGCAAACAAGGAATCGAAGGCCCACAAGAACATTTAGTTGTTGACAAGAAGATGCGAGACTGAGACATTGTTTAGATTGATTTTTCGTCTTCAAAGGCAGTACTTAAGGAAAATGCGTCAGTTAACATCTCCTCATTTAGTCATCCCATGGGGGTTTTATGCGAGATCTCGCTCTTCTCAGAGAACGGAGAACCATTGCCAGCAAGTTGCTCCTATTGAGCGAAAATCAGCGTTACGAAATGTAAATAATGGAGTCCCCGTAAGTCCTTGTGTCCCCATAAGACCTTGCGTGGTAAATATGGGTCTCTCGGAGGACGGAGAAGCGTTGACGGTTGACCTGAGAGGCTTCCTGCGCAGCAGCCTCACTTCTGCTCTTACGAGACCCTAGACCCCACAACCCCAGACCCGGCTCATACGCTCCTCTCTCTCCGGTCTTTGGACGGTGGAGCGTTGACGGTGGACCTGTTCTAGTTGAACGATGAACCACGTTACTACAATGTAAATAATGGTGTCTGTCCCGAAAAAGGCGTTAACCATGAACCTGGACGCGTAGCGTCGGAACGAAGAATTGCTCTTTCCAAGAACAGTTCCTAAGGCTCTTGCCAGACCCTAGACCCCACAACCCCAGACCCGGCTCATACGCTCTTTTCGGAGGACGGAGAATCGTTGACGGCTGACCTGTTCTAGTTGAACGAAGAACTACGTTACTGGAATGTAAATAATGGAGTCTGTCCCGAAAGGTCTCCCGCTTTCGAAGCATGAATGGGTTGAGCCTCAGAAAAATCCTTTGGAAGCAACGGATGCTATAATTTGGTAGATACTCTGATCAATTATGGAAGGGGGGACAGACATGATTATAGTCTCCAAGGAAGAGTTACTTGCTTTCAAGAAGCTGGATCTCTTGTATCAGATGAATCTCTTGCGGGAGCAGTCAGCAAGGCTAGAGCGAAGGTACGATTGTTCACTAGAAGAGTTTAGAAGCCTTGTTAATGATTCTGATGAAAACTATGAAATGTGGGATGACTTAATTGAATGGGAAGCATGCCAGTCTGCTCTTTCAGAAGTAAGTTCGCTGATGGAGAGAATAAATGCAGAAGATATTGAAGTTCGTTGAAAAATCCTTACTCGTCCAGGACTTCAAGATTCATGACTTCAAGACCGGTAAGGAATTTGCATACATTAAGCTTGAAATCCACTTCAAGAACTCATCGAAGGTCTACATAAGGGAATTTGTGAATGCCACACAGAGGAAATATTCTTTCCATTGGATTGTCGACACTCGGACCGAGATGAGGTGGGATAACTCGCCCCATCACAAAAGCACTAGAACTCATCCGCATCACCTTCACCTTAATCAAAACGTTTTTCCTTCTGAATGCTCTGATCCTGTAACGATATTGGCATGGATCGAAAGCTTGCTAACGAAAAGTGAAGACCTTACACCAGAAGTCATCCTCTCTGAAATTCAGAAACTTCGCTGAACAAACGGTCGAAATCAGAATGATCTAAGTACCAAGTTGAGAAATAAAATAGCCCTCATTACTTGCACCAAGTCTGACATTCAAGATAAATCCGGATTCTTTGCGAGATCTCATTCTTGACCTTCCCTCAGAAAGATGTCCTGCTTACTGACACGCTAACCCCAGGATGTTTCTTCGGTGAAGGCAACGTTGGTTTGTGTTGGAGTAAATTCTTTCAACTTCTGATAACTTACATCTCGAACTTGCGAATTTGTGCACATCCTCCGCTACTACGTGGCCCTCCTCCCTCAAGGGAGGACTTAAGATCAGGATCATCAGGAGCCAAATACAAACACACGCAAGAACAAGCATTGTAGTAGCATTTAACTCTCTGACTTATCGGTAACGGTTAGCTGCCTTAAGGGAGGATTCAAATTCCAGATCAAGAGCGGTGAACATTCTCAGCTTCAAAAAATCGCCAATAGTTTCATCATACTCCTTCATCTTCATCCCGTGGAGCCTGACCTGATGGGCGCATCTTCGGTCATCCTGTATAGCCTGCCCCAAAGTGCTCCTGTTTGGGGGGCCTGCACGGGATCTCCCATCTAAGATCCGCTGCGCGCTTAATAGCGAAGACCCGCTGATCGCTGGTCAGAACAGTTCCAAGTGGCATGTTGCAAGTTGCAAGGCTGTGAGGAGCCGTCCTTAGTTGTCTGTACAAAAAAAGGAATTTGCCTTCGTTCTTGGCCAAGATCAAAACCAAGAGCGAGATCCTGGCCAGGAGCACGACGATAAATCAAACCAAGAACTGACGGTCATCTCGTCCTCTCTCCTTATCTCGTGGTCCTTAACGAAGAACTTTGACACAAAGTGTCGAAGAATCGTTTTTTCCAGCGCACAGCGTTGAGCGTTTCTTATCCAAGCGGGTCTTTTAGCCCGACGAAGTCGGAACTGGCCTTTGCGAAGCAAAGACTGGCCACCGAAGGTGACTGGCCTGCGTCAGCAGACCGACTACTTTTTGCCTTCTGCCTTGCGCCTGTGAGAGCGCTTCCCCTCCTCGGGCGAACAGCCGTTCGCCCCTACATGAAGAATATGATTCTAATGGGATCACAGATCAAGAAGATCGGTAAGCGGCTCTTCGCTCTCCAACTAAATCACTGTAATTCATGATACAATTTTCATGAACATCTGCAGATACAGGATCATGCAGGTGTTCGTTGAAAGTGTTGTTGAAGAGGTGAGATTATTGAACTCAACAAGTCACCAACTGCCTCAGAAGAAGATTATCAAAATAGATGAACTCAAAGATATGGGATATAGCTTCTATCGTATCAAGAAGCTTGTCGAGGAGAATATCCTTAAGAAACTGACGCGCAAAAGCTATGAAAATCTAATCTACGAGGGTGATGAATCGGACTTTTACTATGTTGATGCTTATGTGCCAAGGGGCGTGATCTGCCTGATTAGCTCGGCAATCTACTGGCAGCTTACCACAGAGCGTTCTAGAGCAATAGACGTAGCGATTCCTAGGAGCGACAGGATTTATACGAAGCCAGAGTGGCCCCAGATTCAACTTTACTATTACAGCGAAATGCGCTACAAAATCGGAATCGTGACTATTGACGAAGACTCGAATCAGTTCTCCATTTATGACCCGGAGAAGACAGTAATCGACATTCTTCAATATCGCGAAAGGCTCGGAATAGAAGTCGCAAAGGAAGTGCTTGTTCAGTATCTCGCAAAAAAGAATCGAAACCTGAACAAACTGTACAGATATGCCAAGGAGCTCGGAAATTCAAAAACACTGAGAACCTATCTGGAGGTACTGCTATGAACAAGGCAGCATCCGTAAAAGCCCGGCTGAGATATCTGGCCGAGAAGCAAGGCCGGAGTTATCAGGATCTACTGCAAATCTATGCGCTTTAGCGAACCATCTACAGATTATCCCTGTCTCCCCATAGAGACAAATTCACATTGAAAGGCGGGATCTTTCTTTATGCGCTATTTGACGGGCGGTTTCCGCGCTCAACAACCGATATAGATCTGCTGGGGCAGAGGATCAGCAATGAAAAGGAATCTCTCGATAAGGTTTTCTATGATATCTTCTCGCTAAATGCCGACGATGGGATACGCTTTGATCTGGAAAGTATGAACCTACGTACCATTGCAGATACAAAACAACACCCGGGTACTCGCGTAACCATTACGGCCTACATGGAGCGAACAAGACTATCCATAACCGTCGATGTCGGATTTGGTGATTGCATAACACCCGAGAGGGTTCAGATGGAATTCCCGGTTCTACTTAATGATCCGGAGCCGGTCGTCTTTGCATACTCAAAAGAATCGGTTATCGCGGAAAAACTAGAAGCGATAGCTTCGCTGGGTTTCCTGACCAGTCGCTACAAAGACTTCTACGACATCTTCTTGCTGTCCAGATTCTTTCCTTTCAATGGCACAACACTGCAAGCCGCAATTAAGGAAACATTCAGAAATCGGAGCACTCCGATTGAAGACATCGTCGCATTCGAGAAGCAATTCATTTCCGATTCACTCCATCGGAGAAGATGGACAGCCTTCGCCAAAAAGAAAAACACTACGTTTGATACATCTCTTGAGGAAGTTATAGGCCAAATCAAGAACTTCCTAATGCCCGTACTTGAAGCCTTGCAGAGAGATGAGATCTTCGGCTTACACTGGGAGCCCGATGACCTAAGCTGGAAATGACCACTGTGTTGTAGAGTTGGTAAGAGCAGAGAAAGAGCTTCCAGAGTTCGCTTCGCTCATGACAAGCGAGAGAGAAATTGGGACGACGATTCTCCTGACGTCTGTCCCGTTTTTCGCGTCCTCTCGCCCTCTCTTTCTCTCTCTCTCTCTCTCTCTCTTCCTCTCTGCTCTTCCTTCTCTTACCAGACCCCAGACCCGGCTCATACGCTCATTTCGGAGGACGGAGAACCGAGGACGGAAAACCGATCCAACTGACAGAGAACTACGTTACTAGAATGTAAATAATGGAGTCTGTAAGGTCCCGTCACGTGAGGTCCCGACTCCTTTTTGCCTTCTGCTTTGCGCGTGTGAGAGAACTTCCTCTTCGGGCGAACAGCCGTTCGCCCCTACAAGAAGAAAATGATTATGAATGGGACCACAGATCAAGAAGATCGGTAAGGGGCTCTTCGCTTTGTTCCTGGCGCGAAAGCGCCAGCATCATTTCTGGTCTTGATCTTTCCTACCCGCTACCCCGTACCTGCTACCACCTCTATCAGCCTCACTTCTGGTCTTGATCTTTCCTACCCCCTACCCCGTACCTGCTACCACCGCTATCAGCATCACTTCTGCTCTTACGAGACCCTAGACCCCACACCCCAGACCCGGCTCATACGCTCCTCTCTCTCTCTCTTTCGGCGAACGGAGAACCGTTGACGGTGGACCTGTTCTAGTTGAACGATGAATCACGTTGCTGGAATGTAAATAGTGTAGTCCCGAAAAGGATGTATGATACATATCTTTCTTGCAGGTCCTTGTTCTCTTCAAATCGAAAAACATAAACAATCTGCTAAACTATGAATAGAGCGATTTCTTAATTAGATACGTAAAACATAACATATCGGGTAAGGTAGGTGCATTGTAATGAGAATAGACATTCTAGACAAATTAGCCAAAAAAGGTGATGTGTTTACTATAAACGATATAGCTAATGAATTCAATATTCAAAGAAATGTCCTTTGGGTAATGCTTTCTAGGCTGGAAAAAGGAGGCTGGATCAAAAGAATCGAGAGAGGAAAGTATCTGATAGTACCTTTGGGAAGAGAAAAGGACAAATATACTGTAAATGAATTCCTAATTGGTTCATTGCTCGTAGATCCATATGCGATAGCGTATTGGTCTGCTTTGAACCATTATGGATTAACCGAACAAATACCAAATACCGTATTCATTGAAACAACTTCAAGAAAGGACATACGGGAAAAGAGAATCATCGGTGTTAGGTACAAGATAGTAAGAATAAAAGAACACAAATTTTTCGGTATAGGAAAGACCTGGATCGATTCCGATCAAATAAACATAACAGATAAAGAAAAAACAATAGTAGACTGTCTGGACAAACCGCAATACTGCGGCGGCATTGTAGAAGTGGCAAAAGCCATAAAAAGTGGAGAATATGATAAGTATAGACTAGCCGAATACACAAAGAAAATCAATAATACAGGTGTCATTCGGAGACTGGGTTATTTGTGTGATTATCTAGATGTAGATATAAACCTACCCGCTATCAATACAAGAAGCTATCTGTATCTTGATCCAACAATGACACATGAAGGGCCAAAGGATTCAAAATGGATGCTTATAGTAAATCTGGATGAAAAAATATTGGGAGATTTGGAATGATTAGGCCACAAGAAATAGAAGAAAAATCTGGCCAATTGGGAGTACCAATTTCGGCCATAGAAAGAGATTATGCACAGAATTGGATATTAAAGCATTTAAGATCAATAGACATGGTTCTGAAGGGCGGCACAGGCATTAGAAAAGTCTACTTTGAGAATTATAGATTTTCGGATGATCTCGATTTTACTTTGCTTAATGAAGTAGAGATTGATGAACTGGATGAACAAATCACTAATGCCGCAGAAAGAACACAAGAGGAGAGTGGAATAAGTATCATTAATAGCGGTATTAAGTCAAATGACAATGGATACGAAGCAACCTTATCATTCCAAATCAAACAAAGAGGGGTGAACAGAACAAAAATAAAGGTTGATATTACAAAGAAATCGAATGAACATATAATTCTTCCACCTAGCCTAAAGCAGATAATTCATCCATATTCTGATGAGTTAGATTATGAAATGAAGGTGTACCCCCTTGAGGAAATCATGGCAGAAAAAATAAGGAGTCTTTTTCAAAGAACAAGACCTAGAGATCTATATGATATATGGAAATTATGGGATAAGGTTGACTGGTCAATTATTGAAGGTATCGTTCGGGAGAAGTTTCTCTTTAAGAAAATAGATTATAATCTAGATTACTTCAGAAGTAATGAAAGAGACTTCGAAAACGCGTGGAAAAGCTCGCTCGGAAACCAACTAAACCCACTGCCTGCGTTCAGGAATGTATTTGACGATGTCCTTCGAAAATTGCATGAAAAAAGCTGGATGAATAAGCATTATTAACCTTGAGAATGAAAGTGCTTAGCTAATAATCTCACGAAGCTATCTTATGAAAGCAGCTTATCCGCTAAAAGCATACATTTCCATGCCTTCATCTGGCTGCATATTCGTGTCTTCTCCAACACGCATATCCGATTGTTTCCCAAATAGCACTTCAGCAGGTTTCGATTCTGTCTGCAAGTTGACGGTCAACGATTCACGTCTTATGAACCGCACTTCTCGGAGAACCGAGGACGGAAAACTGATCCAGCTGACAGAGAACTACGTTACTGCAATGTAAATACTGGAGTCCCGAAAAAAGCAGTCTATGACGGTCATCCCATATAGCCTGCCCCTGAATCCACTCACTTTGTCATCCCGTGGTGATTCTGCACGGGATCTCGCATCTAAGATCCGCTTTACGCTTAAGAACGAAGACCCGCTGATCGCTGGTCAGAACAGTTCCAAGTGCCATGTTGCAAGTTGCAAGGCTGTGAGGAGCCGTCCTTAGTTGTCTGTCCAAAAAAAAGGAATTTGCGTTCGTTCTTGGCCAAGATCAAGCTCGGGATCCTGGCCAAAAGCACCCTAGTTGACGTTAAGAAAGGTCATCCCGTATAGCCTGCCCTGAGAAGCGTGCCCCAATATGCTTCTGTTTGGGGGTCCTGTTCAGGACTGCAATACGGGATCTTGTTCTTCTCATCCGTCTCGCCCTCTCTCCTCTTCTCGTAGTTCTTAACCAAAAACCTGGACACGAAATGTCGGAACGAAGAACCGCTCTTCCGTGTATCGCTTTTTTTGAACGAAGAAAAAAGTTCCTAGCTCCGCAACGAAGAACTACGTTACTAGAATGTAAATAATGGAGTCTGTCACGAAAAACTAGAGCCAAACTGAAAGTGTTCTTTTACTAATGATCCAAACCAAGCGTTAAGTCTATACTGAAGTGTAGCAATAGAAACGCCAATGCTAGACTTTTCACCTTCTGATAGAACAAGCTTGCTTGCCAAATCCGTCAAATAAGAATTCACTGACATAAACATTCCTCCACATCCTGATTTCAGGCCATTGTGTTCTATATGTTACCTGCCTGATCTAGTATTTAATATTTAAATCGTTCTTTTGAAGCTAAGCGCAAAACCAGGCGTATTTATTAGTATAAGCATCGATACCATCAAGTTTGACTTTAATATCGTGATTGACGGAGCAATGTAGATATTATGATCAAATATATCCGGGTATCAAAGTGTCAAAGATCAAGAGTAGACGAAATCTAATAATAAACAATCTGCCTGAATGTTGCTATGTGGTCTTCATCACACCACACTAGAAACTTCCCGCATAAATTGACATCCCAAACCAACTCAGGAGAGGGATGTCCATAGCTGTTTGTCTTGCCCGCGGATAGAGCAACTATTCTAATTTTGGGAAAAAGCGCCAGTATTCTTGAATTCCAATTCTCGAATGAGCCATGATGCGGTACTAGAAGCAATGACACATCTCTAGAACGTCTACGAAAATGCGATTCAAATGAATCCAGGTCACTATCCGAGCTCAAAGATATGTCTCCCGTTAGAAGCTGCCCTCCAGAATTGAACAAACTATTGCAGGATCTGAAAACTGAGTGTTTCACATTTGTCCAAGAGAAATTCTCAATAGTCTTTATATCGGAATAATCGGCGTCTATTTTGGAGTGAGAAATGGGACCATGGTAGATACAAAGCGAAGTCTCATTGAGATCGTTTTCGATATTCTTCTTGTAGCAATCAGTGAGCTTGTTTCGGTTTGTGCTAGAAGCTAGTAGTTTCTCCAGAACTTCTTTGCCTGAGCTAACTTTAAATCTCTTCAACACCGAACTTTCGAACTTCTTAATCTTTGAATAGCTCACTTTCTTCACATAGAAGATCATCTCCCAAAGATGGAATAGAGAAACTTGGGCAAATCCCTTTTTGAAGGACAATCTATCTTTGTGTCTCTCAATAAATCCGTCGTCAACCGCTTCCTCTTTCTCGTAAGTCTTTTCAAGCTCTGGATCATCTTGGAAAGAATCTCTTAGATGTTTTGCTGCTTCTAGTGGATCTTCAAATGGATTCTCTGGAATCTCCGGCGATTCAGGAGATCTATCTGGTGTTTCATTCTCACCTTCAGAATCGCCGAGAAGTAGAATATGCTGTACTTGATGATTAAGCAACCAAACAACCGGATCCGAGATAAAAGCAAAGAAAGATTGTCCACTTTTGGCATGCATAGCTGCAATCAAGAGACGTTCTATTGGGCTTAGATAAGGAAGTATCACAGTATCTACATTACGATTATTCTCAAACAAATATTCGAGTCCACTAACATGGTCCTCATGAAGGTGAGAAAGAACAAGCAGGTGGATCGATTCTTTTTTCAAAGTACTCGAGTACTTGTCAATCACGGTCTTTAGGAATGCTTTCTTCGAATTACTATTCATGATCTGTGTTCCGCAATCATAGACCATGTTAAATCTGCCAATGCGTCCAGAGTAAAACAAACCCTGGCCCACATTGTGTAGAGTAAAAGCACAACGAAGAGATTTATTCGCATTGTCTGACAAACTTATCCCTCCAAATATCTATTTTTTGCATTTAGACAAATACGTCCAATTTCGCACGTATTCCCCACGAAGAATTGCACAATAAAGTCGAAGCGAACAAAGAATGCCTTTATTTTAACATTTCATCAAATGAAAACAAAACGCAGCTTATGTTAATCATAGATGAGCCAATCTTGGGAATCTAGTTCACACAAATCTGCGAATAGAAGAAGCAAAAAACAAGAATGCATTAGAAAGTCAAATCTGATTCGAAGACTGAGCCGCTTGGCAGATGAGAGAAAGTGTTCTCAGTAATTACACTACACCCAATGACGTATTATGTAAGTGCTACTGTCTGAATCTACCAACTCTTCCTCGGTCTTCCTCGTATGAATGAGCTTGCATTACGCTTATGTAAATAATGGAGTCCCTATTGTCCCTGCTTGTACCGTTTTTCGCTTCTGTCATCCCGTAGTGCTCTCATACGGGATCTCGCTCTAATTCAACACAAATTATACAAAAATTGAGTCTCAAGAAATGGAGTCCCTATTATTTTTCCCTATTAAAGGAATAACCCATCTATGATTCTTATGCAAAAGAATTGGTTGGTTTGTTCTTGGAGAGATATTTGTGAGTTTATCTAGAGTTTTCACTTTTGAGAGCTCTCGCGGAATTCCTAAACACATTTCTCGTTCCTCCAGTTCTTTGAACATCAAGATTTCCCGAGCAACACTAATTACTAACTCCCCGAGACAGTTTATATCTTTGTATCTATCCTCGATGCATTTATTGCTACAAGCTCAGGATGTTTTTTTAGAAGATCAATGATTTCACGCCAATTCATTTTGTCGGCGTTATATTTCTCAATCATGATTCTCGTGAATTCTAGATCTTCGGGATAATCAACCGTGAGCCTGTACTGTGATAAATCTTCTTTCAGAGGTACCTCAAGATGTTTGAAAAGCTCAGGGTGTCCCATTATGTAAGGTGTAACATGCTCTCTCTCTCTCTTTTGTTTTGCGTTTTTCCAGGTGGTTTTCAGAGCGTTGAAGGCGAACACTTCAACATCAAGACCATGTGGCCACGACCTATTCTTTATACGATTAGAAGCGTAATCTGCACCGAAAACTTTCAGAGATAAGGTAAGCAAATCAATGATCTGAGGATCAACGAATGGACAGTCTGAAGTGATTCTCACAATGATATCCGCTTCGAAATGTGAAGCAGTTTGGAAGTATCTATCCAGAACATCGTCTTCGCTTCCTCTAAAAGAATCAATTCCTTTCTCTTTGCACCATTCTGAGATCAAATCATCCTTGGTTGAAGTAGTGGTTGCAACTATCACTTTATCGATGTATCTTGCCTGTTTCGCTCTATCGACAGAATACTCAAGTAAGGGCTTGTTGGCGATCAATCTCATTGTTTTTCCTGGAGTTCTTGTAGAACCAAGTCTTGCTTGAATAATGGCCGCTATCATTTCTTATTCACCTCATCGATTATCACTTTAGCAGTTCTCATTGCACCTTTCCCATCAAATTTTGAGAACAACTCCGCTAGGTCATTCTTCTTTGCTTCTTTGATATCTGTTTCCCGTTGGATTATTTCAGGAAGCTTTTCAAAATCAATATTGTCATGCCATCCAAGATTCCTTATGCCAAAGCCCTCAAGCTTTTTGGCTATCATTCTCTGGTTATCTGCGATAGTAAAGATTACGGGCAAACGCTTCATTGTGAGTATCTCATAAATAGTTGAACCAGAGGCAGAAAGAACAATCGAGGAGTGAGCAATGTAGTCCTTCAAGCTAGAAGGTGTATATATTAGTTCGAAGTCTGTCATGTTTTTGGATAACATCTCCAGTTTCCAAATTTGACTCTGTGAAAAGCCGGGGCCAACGATAACTCTCTTTTTCACTGGCAATGTTTTCAGAGCCTCCAAGAACTTTGGCATCAGATCGAAGAAATCTGCTCCACCAGTAGTTATAAGTAGACTCTTCTCGCTTTCATCGGAGCGTTCAGGATTCCAGTATTCACTTTTCATCACAAGATATTCCGGGCCTAGCAAGAATCTTGTCCTTTTCTTCTTGGAAACATAGTTCAAATCTCCCGCATGAATATTGCCATTAATAAGAATATCTGCGGAAATCTCGCCGTAAATGTCGTTGTTGTCATCGAACTGAACGAGAAAATGCTCTTTTGCCAATCCTTCAATATAACTTGAATCAGCAAGATACGAATCAACAACCACAACGTCGGGATCAATAGTTCTAATCCTCTCTATATCTTTGTAGTTGAAATTTTCTGAGCATACAAAATCAAATCCGTATTCGGCGATCTTGCTTTCTGCTTCTGTATTCGTAAGAAAGACAACACTAATACCGCACAACTTCAGTGCTTCTGCAAGAGAGACACATCTAAATAGGTGACCAAAACCGATGTCTTTTCCGGCGTTAATCCTGAAGAGAAATCTCAATTCTCTTCCTTTGAAACAATAATATCTAAAAATACCTTTTCGCCTTTTGTACTTACATAATAAGCATTCTTGTAAGGCGGGAATGAAAGAGCCTTCATTAATCCAATAAATTCTCTTGCAGACATTGTTTTATCCATATCAATTTCGAATAGCTCAAGGAACTCCTTATGAGAATGATATGTACCCTCTTCGCTGGGATAAAAGGGACGTATCTTGCCCTCAAGAAAGGGTAATAGGGACCTCTTAAGAACACTAATTGACTCCTTTTCAAGCTTTCTGTAAAGAGTATTGGCTGTGTCACACTCTTCGATTTCAATACGGCTTCTTTCTATGATTGGTCCTGCATCGAGTTCCGGAGTCATAAGGTGAAGTGCAACACCAGCTGGAGATCCATCTATGAATGGCCAAACATTGGGATGAGAACCTCGATTCCAAGGCAGATAACCCGTATGAAGATTAACAGTGAATGTAAACAAATCTAGAAGTTGCTTTGGAATAATGTATCCAAAATTTACAGACAAAAGGCTCATACAGGAAGTAATTTCCCTGAGAGTCGACAGAATGTACCCTAGAGCATTCTTGTTCCAAGATAGTACTCTCTCAGCTGGCAACATAGACTCAACAATGATCTCATCCCTTAATCGGCTTTTGCTTTCTGGGTGAACAATAAGGGCTTCAATAGGAATAGAAAGCTCTTTTTTTATTACTCTTATAGCATTCAACCCATTTTCGTTATTTGCAGCGACTACAATTCCTTTATTCTCCATCCATACGCACCATTGTCCAGTCCAAAGGCATTCCATAATCAATATCTTGAGTAGTCCGTTTTCCAATTATCTGCGGTAAGCATCTTGGATGCAAACCATATCCGGGTCTTATGGATTTCACATTTTCTTCCGTGAATATGTCGCCCTTCTTCATGTTTTTCACTACAAAGAGCGATCTTGCCATAAGGCGGCTTCTCTGTTGTTTTTTGCTGAGTGCATATATTGTCTTGCCTATAGCCTTTTCAGCTTCTCTAACAGAATTAACCATTGTCTTGAATTCATCTGGTTCGAGAGAAAATGGTGCATCTGGTCCACCCAGATTTCTATCGAGAGTTAGATGCTTTTCGATAATCTTTGCTCCGAGTGCAACAGAAAGAACGGCAGTTGTGATCGTACTTGTGTGATCGGATAAGCCAGGGACGACACCAAAAGTTTCTCTAATGTTTTCGATTGTTTTCAAGTTGGTCTCTTCTATCGGAGTAGGATAAGCACTAACACACTTCAAAATTGCAATGTCGTTGTTCTCGTGCTTCCTTATCGTTGATAAAGCCAACTCAATATCCGAAAGCGTGGCCATTCCAATTGAGAATATTATGGGTTTTCCCTTCGAGGCAATATAGTCTATAAGAGGGATATCCGTTATCTCGTACGAAGCGACTTTATGAACAGGGACACCGAGCTGTTCAAGGAAGTCAACTGAACTCCTGTCAAACGGAGTGGAAAAAAAGATGAGCCCTTCCTCTTCAGCTATCTTCTTGAGTTTTGGCTGCCATTCCCAAGGCGTGTATGCTTCCTTGTACAGCTGATACAGATTTTTTCCTTCCCAAATTGTATCATCCAGCCTGAAATATTTGTTGTTGCAATCTATCGTCATAGTATCAGGAGTATATGTCTGAAGTTTAATAGCATCTGCGCCTGCATCTTTCGCTTTCCTTATGATTTCAACTGCATAATCGTACTTCTGCAGATGGTTGCACGACATCTCGGCCACAATAAAAAGTGGATGATTGTCCCCTACGAAACGATCTCCTATCTTGAACTCCACAAAGACCACCTCACTTTCCCAGACTCTTTATGGACTCTATTACGTAGTTCACTTCTTCGTCAGTCATTCTTGGATACATAGGTATAGAAAGCTCATGTTCATAGTAATACTCAGCATTTGGATAATCGCCTCTCTTGAAGCCAAAGTTATCTCTGTAGTAAGGCTGCAAGTGGACGGGGATGTAATGTACCTGGGTAAATATTCCCCTTTCTCTCAGTTTCATATAGGCTTCTTTTCGATCTATCTGGGTCAGCAAAATCGGGTAAAGATGATATGCGTGCCGCGAGGTTTGTTGGACTGGTTTTGGAGGAATCACAAGCCCTTCGATATCCTTGAACGCTTCATCATACATAGAAGCTATTTCATTCCTTCTATCGAGGAAACCCTCTATCTTCTTTAACTGCGAAAGTCCTAGAGCGCACTGGAAATCCGTGAGCCTATAGTTGAAACCAAGTTCCTGCATTTCGTAATACCATGGTCCATCATTTTTTTGAAGAAGTGCTGGGTCTTTCGTTATTCCATGAGTAACAAAGATTTTCATTTTCTTGTAGTATTCCTCATTGTCAGTTGTTATAGCTCCGCCCTCTCCAGTGGTGATATGCTTCACTGGATGAAAGCTAAACAAAGACATCCCTGCTTCTGTTCCAACCATCTTGCCATTCCTTTTAGCTCCGAGAGCATGAGCCGAGTCTTCAACAACGACTAAGTTATGCCTTCCAGCAATCTCCATAACAGTTTCAATATCTACAGGATAACCGGCAAGATCGACCGGGGCAATCACTTTAGTATTCTCAGTAATTGCTTCCTCGATTCTTGAAGTATCGATGCAGTAAGTATTCAGATCAATATCAACAAATCTGGGTCTGGCTCCTAAATAGATCGCTGAATTTGAAGTAGCCACGAAGGTTATTGGAGAGGTAATTATCTCACTTCCAGGTCCGATTCCAGCCGCAAACATTGCGCCGTGTAGTGCGGAAGTTCCCGAACTGAAGGTAACAACATACTTAGCACCAACATAATCCGCAATAGCTTTTTCGAATTCTTCGATATCTGGTCCCTGAGTCAACCAATCACTGCCAAGTACTTCTGCCACAGCTGAAATATCTTCTTCATCTATCCATTGTCTGCCGTAAGGGATATTGTTCACGATTCGCCCCCTATAGTTCTGGATTGCTTTCTATCCATTTTTTCGTTTTCTCAATGCCCTTTTCGAGTGAGAATTGTGGTTCCCACCCCAGCGAATCCCTAGCTTTGCTATAGTTGCACTTGAGTTTCATGATTTCTGCTTGCGGGTGAATATGTGGAACGTGCTTAATTAGCTCAGGAGTTCTTGCGATCATTAGGGCGAGATCGTTTATCGCAACATCGTTTCCCGTTCCCGCGTTTATTATTTGGCCAAGAGCAAGATCGTTATTGCCTGCCTTTATTATAAAATCTACGCAGTCTTCCACGTATAGCAAATCTCTTGTTTGTGTTCCGTCGCCGTATATTCTCAAGGGCTCATTTTTCAGAGCTTGCTTGACAAATATCGAAACAACTCCTCCCTCGCCGTTCGTCTTCTGGAAAGGTCCATACGTGTTGAATGGTCTAATAACAGTAGTCGGCAAACCGTAGGCATTAAAATATGAAAGTGTAAGCGCCTCACCGCTGAGCTTAGCCGCTGCGTATGGTGATGCGGGTTTAGTGGGGTGCTCTTCAGTTATTCCAGATTCGTCATGACTACGATCATAGACCATGCATGTTGACATGAATACAACTCTCGTCTTCTGCTTCCTGCAGTGTTCGAGAATATTGAAAGTGCCGAGAATGTCTCTTTCGATTGTCTGAGAGGGGTTATCTATAGAATTCTGTACATTGATCTCTGCAGCCAAATGATATACGATATCGTATTGCTCTTCGAAAAGATTCTCAAGAGTTTTCTCATTTCTTATGTCCCCTTCGACAAAATGGAATGAGTCTTTTTGGAAAAACTCCTCGATATTCTCTTTTCTTCCATTTGAGAAATCGTCGATAGCATATACAAGATTTCCTTCATCCAGCAGTCGCTTTATCAGCCATCGTCCTATGAAACCTGCCCCACCTGTTACCAGAGCGTTCATTACTTCACCCCTTCTCTATTCAGTATATCCCATATCATATTTTTTACATTAACATAATTGAGGATAGGTTCATTCTCCGAGGAGTACATTCCTATTGTGGCTGGTCTTGCTTTTTCTTCATAGTGCCTATCATAATCCTCTCTTTCCCCAAAAAAAGGCAGCACCGCAAACATATCTTCAAGCTCCAATGCCCTCATACTCTCTTCTTCCGTCATTAGCTCCTCATACATCTTCTCGCCAGGACGCTTACCAATAATCTTCATTGAGTCATAATTGAAGTATTCCATAACACTCCTCGCGACATCTCCCATTTTAACAACAGGCATTTTGAGAACAAATATCTCTCCTCCAAGAGACTCAATAGCAGCTTTCAGTATTAGCTCAACCGCTCTTTCTTTGCTCATTACAAAACGAGTCATTTCTGGCTCCGTTAGGGTCAATGACGACTTCTTTCTTGCCTGTTCAACAAATAATGGAAGCACGCTGCCACGGCTCATCAAGATATTGCCAAATCTTACGGAGACGAATTTAGTCTTGGAGCTTCCTCTTGAGAATTGAGCCGCACTCATTAACCTCTCGGCTAGAAGTTTAGTAGCACCCATCGTGTTCGTTGGAGAGGCAGCTTTGTCTGTGCTGGTGTAAACAACAGTTTCTACTCCAGTCTTCAAAGCAGCCTCAATCACATTCTGCACACCTAGAACATTCGTCTTGACCGCTTCAAAGGGATTATACTCGCAGGCAGGAACGTGCTTCATAGCAGCCACATTGAAAACGATATCTATTCCCTCCATGGCTCTCAGTACTCTTTCTTTATCCCGCACATCTCCTATAAGAAAACGAACATTTGCCGTACTGGGTATTTCTTTTCCATTGTCGGCACTTTTGACTATCCCTAGCTCGTTCTCCATTATGAACTGCTTATGTTCGTCCCTGGAGAAAAGCCTAATGACTCGCGGGTTCTGCATCAGTAGACTGTAGAACAAGGTCTTTCCAACAGTCCCAGTTCCTCCAATAATCAGAATACGTTTTCCAGAAAACAACTCATTCACCTCCCAAATCTCTATTAGAAGTCATCATTCTTCTTACAGTCTTTAGAATATATGCTATCAGTACCAGACAAGTTAGACCCGAAATTCCAAACCTAAACACCCTTTCAATCAAAGAAAAAGGCTGGAAGAACCCACTCGTTATGTACTGCTGGAATGCTATCGCTGATGCAATTATAGCAAGAGCCATCATTGCTCTTAAGCCTATTGTTTTTTCTTTCAATAAAACGCTTACGTTGAACCAATGGAAAATGAAGAGGCAAAAGTACGAGATTACGGTTGTCCATGCAGCTATTTCGTAGCCAAAGACAGGAATCATAAGAATATTCAAGAGAATGTTTATGCCTCCAGCCATTATTGTCCCGATCGAGATTGCGAAAGTCTTTTTCATGTAGAATGCAAAATTGACGTAGACCGTATATAAGAACTGAAAGAAGTAGCTAAGCACAACAACCGGAACGAGTCTTACTCCAGATAGATAATCACCAGGCGCCATTATCAATGCAAGCTCTGGTCCGAGGATCATAATCCCGAGTGTTATCACTAAGAATGATAGAGTATAGATCTTCACCGCTTTCTTGATCTTGTTATGCTTATTGTTCTGTAGCTGCCTGTAGAACCAAGGTACCCATGCGGAATTGGTGGCTCCAAGAAACACCAGAGGAATCATGCCTATGTTATAGGCAAAGCTATATAATCCAGTTTCTGTCGCTCCTACTAATGCCTGTATAGCCATTCGATCAAACTGGGCGAGCATGATGTGGGATAGACTATGAGGAACAAGAGGTATTCCTATCCTAATTGCATACCACCAAGCTCTTGGAAAAATGATCTTCTTGCTTTTCGTGAAGATTATCATGAAGCATATACTCATGAACACTATAGATATGATCAGGGAGGAATAGACTCGACCATAATATTTGGCTTTGTCAATAAGGAGAATCAAAACTATTGCTAATGCAACTTCCGCAATGGCTTTGATTACGTGAAGTAATGACTTTTGCTTATACTTCTGCTGAAACAACAGATGCGAGTTGTAGAAACCGAACACGAAAGAACCATATCCAGAAATAGTGGCAAGAACAATGAGGTCAGACGAGAGCGCTACCCAACCACTTATGGTACTCGAGAAAACTGATATTACCAGGAATCCTCCCAGAAAAAAGACAAATGAAAGACTGAGTACTGAACTCAGATATTTCGGATAATCTTCCTCAAAATCGATTGCTGCACGGCCTATTCCTGCATGCAAATCTACTCCACTAATGACTGCCATAACACCTACAAAACTTGTGTATACAGATACAATTCCGTAATCGTCTACCGTCAGCAATCTTGTGAAAATCGGAATAGTGATGAAAGCCATTCCTTTCAGCAGGAAATCGCTAACTAAATACCAGATTCCAGATTTCGCTGTAGTACTTCTACTTATCGATCTTAAAAGACTACTGAATGACAAGTTTCGCTCTCCAGTCAATGGTGTATATTCTTTGATACTAGTTTCTCAATACAATCGAGATGCCCATCAATGTTGACCTAAACAATGTTGACCTAAACACAAACATACGAGCGGAGTCTTCATCTTATCCTCAACTTTCAGTAAATGTAATATCCATTGTAATGCAGCATCTAAACCGACTATCAACGTGAACTAGAACTTCCTCACTCAGTTTAAGCAGGTTCTGACAATATATTACAGCCAAACACTAGAATTTATGTTAAGTGTGGACAGTTTCATACATTATTTCAAAGAATACATGCATTATTGGGTGTCATTGATCTGCTAATACATGTACTTGCTTTTCGTTATTATAGGAATAATCCAGGCGCTCAATAGGTGGAAAGTAGCTCCTCAAGTGATTAGACAAATTTACAACTCTCTTCATCGTTTCCATTTTCGAGGAGGAGAGCTCGCTATTAGTATGTTCTTTTCTTAGAAGAGAATAGTCCACGAATAAAAAACAGTCGAACACTGTGGATTCTTAGTATAAGCAGGAAGGAGTTCGTTTCCTTCCTGCCGTTAGGGTGTGTGAGTGGTGCAGTTGCATGTTCTGAGTTGCAAGTTGTTAGTTGGAAAAAATAGTTGCTCGTTGTCGGTTCGCCGTTCTCCGGAAAACCCGCTGATCGCTGTGAAGAACAGTTCCATGTTGTCTGTTCCAAGTTCCAAGTAATGAGAGTGGCAGTGCCTCTGAGTACCCGCTATTCGGTGAACGCTGATCACTTGAAGACCCGTCCTTCGCCAAGACCAAAGCCCAGATTCTGACCAGGAGCTTTGTCAGAATGACGTGATGGAGTGTCACCCCGTATAGCCTGCCCCAATGAGCCTGCCCCTAAACCCACTCACGTTGTCATCCCGTAGTGTTCCTGCACGGGATCTCGCACTTGGAAACCCCTCTGCGCTTAAGAGCGGTGAACCCGTGATCGCTGTGAAGAACAGTTCCATGTTGTCTGTTCCAAGTTCCAAGTAATGAGAGTGTCAGTGCCTCTGAGTACTCGCTATTTGCTGCACGCTGTAAGTGCCGCTGTACGTTTAAGAGCGGTGAACCCGCTGATCGCTGGCGGATCCGGAATTGATTTGGCATTTCGGAGGTCGGCCCAAGTCCTAAATTCTTCACAAAGAACAAGAACAGAGCTGCCAGTTTCTTAACTAATAATTCCCCTGGTTCTCTAGCTCGGAGAACGGAGAACGGTCAACCGCGTGCTGGTTTTTTCCTACCCATTCCTCAATGACTTCCCTTGCATCACAGAGATCAGCAATAGTAATCGATTCCCCGAGCTTGTCTTCATAAAAACTCTGCAGACTTCCACCGGACAAGCCGGATAGATCGAGGATCATACCGGCTGTAATGTATCTTCTGCTTTGCTCTGCCTTGTCGAGGTTCTCGAGTGCTTTGCCTGCAAGAAAGTGGTTTTTCGGAGTCCGGGGATCGAGCGTCAGCAACTTCTGCACCCAGGCGAGTGCGTCGAGCGGCCTGTCGGTTTCTAGGTAAAGATAAACAAGTTCTTCAATAGCTTTTATGTTATCTTTGTCCTCAGAGAGTGCAGCCCTGAACATCAGTTCGGATTTGTGAGGCTTCTTGCGCTTCTTGTAGACCTTTCCGAGAAAGACCATTCCTTCTATGTCGTTTGGCTTTCTGGAATAATGCTCTTCCAAAAGCGATTCCGCCGTCTCTGTATCATCAAAGAGATAGGCGATATGGCTGAGATCCCACAGCTCTTCCTCGTTCAGAGTTGCCCACCTTTCGAACTCGGTCGTGACAGATACACCCTTCCCAGCCATAGAGGCGCATTGACTGTCATTCCCGTTGTGAATTGTCTCTGGAATACTCCCTTCCTTTCTATGATCGTCAATTATCAGGTGATAAAGATTGGCTGCCTCGCTCCATTTTCCATCCATAAGCAAAGCCATCGTCTTGATTATTCTGTCTTCCATGTTGTTTTCTCCTTTCTGTAAGATCAGTTGCATGTTCTGAGTTGCAAGTTGCAAGGGAACCCAGTTGCATGAATCGATAATTTGGGCGAAACTTTGATTGATTATCATTCAGAAAAAGGAGGTTCTAGCTGTGTCAACATCTTTCAAAGATCTTCTTGTTTGGAACGCCAGTATGGATTATGTAACCAGCATCTACGAGATAACTAGAGACTTCCCCGATTCTGAACGTTTCGCTCTCGCTTCCCAGCTCCAAAGAGCGGCAGTATCAGTCCCCTCAAATATCGCCGAAGGCTCCGGAAGGTATTTCAAGAAGGAGTTTGTTCATTTTCTTTATCAGGCTAGAGGATCTCTTCTCGAAACCTTCACCCAGATAGAAATAGCCTTCAGACTTGGTTACATCACTGATCAGATTCGAGATCAGCTTATTGAGACCGGAGAGGAGATAAGCAAAATGCTCAATGGCCTCATAAAATCGCTAAAGGACTGATCTTTCAGCGGAGCTAGGCTCATGAGCAGTTCCAGGCTATTTCGGGTTCTTCTGATTTCTTTCTTGCAACTCAGAACTTGCATCTTGGAACTGCTCTTTCGTCCATGCCACATACCTCTCCCTCTTCTTCTCACGGTAAGAGCTGACTCCTTCCAGTCGCATGATCGCAGTCCTCTCGCCCAGCCTGCTGAAGATCCTGGCCCCCACGGTTCCATCGAAATCGGTCAAGTTCAGGTTGGAGGTTATTATCGTTCCAGCTCCCTGTTCATACCGGTGGTTTATCAGTTCGAATATCTTGTCGGTAGTCATCTTGTTTTCCGTCTCGTTGCTGAGGTCGTCAATAACGAGAAGGTCTACTCCAGAACACTCCTGTATCTTCTCGCAAATCGTCTTGAAGTCTCCGATCTTCAGAGACGGGGCAGTTATGAAGGCTACGGTGTCTCCCATGTTCACTGCCTCTATCGCTATTCCCGCAGCGAGGTGAGTCTTTCCAGTGCCGTAGCCTCCGAGAAGTACGAAGTTCGACCCTATCTTCCACGCCCTGTGTCTCACGTACTTCTTCGAGAGGTCGAGGGCCCTTTCTGTTACTTCGTCTTCGGGGATGAAGTTATCCAGTCTCCTCTCCCATAATCCCTTGGGAAGAACTTTTATCAGTCTCTCCATGTTTTCCCTCACCCTTCTAAATTCTCTGTATATGGAGCACTCGTGCATGAGGTCGCTGTAGCGTGGATCTTCGCTAGCGTAGATTATGTATCCCCCGTAAGGGCACTTCTCCGGACCGGGACAGTTTCTCATGCACTCTTCTATCGCCTCGTCCTTGCTATACCGTGTATTTGAGGAGTTCTTCATATGTTTTGGGTTTTTCTCTTGCTGGATTCTTGAACTTTTCGATAGGATCTCTAAACGATTCAGAATCGCTCCAATCTTTTCTTCCATTTTTCTTCACTCTCCTTCCGAAGGCTCCCCTGAGGAGGGGCTGCATTAGATACTCGAAGCCTATCTCTTCGAGTACCTCGTGTTTCGATCTGTCTATAGCTATGATCGCGTTCTTTATCTGGGAGGGATAGCATTTCCTAAGGGCTTCTCTCAGCAGAGGGATCCATTCCCTCTCGAAGGGACCAATTATCGCCTCCCAAGTCTCCATTACGTCTCTCTCGTATCTCGAGCAGGACTCAAGGTAAGAGAAGTCTTCCTGACCTTCCTCGCTTTGCTTTGCTTCCTGTTCGTTCATCCCTAACAGCGTTACGACCAGACAACCTTCCGCCGTGACTTCTTCCGGAGGTCCGCCTTTGTCCTGAAATGTCTCTTTCCCGTTTGGTTTGATTTCGGACAACGAACCGGCAACTTCGCCGCGGAGGATATTTCCGTGATCATCTGTGTGGATTGAAGAAGGTTCAGAAGGTGTTTCGATGCCTGTGGAAATCTCTTCATTCTTAACCCCTTCTCCTGTCGAATGCGAAAGTGAAACTTTCGTTTCTCCGTAAGGAGAAAGAATGTTTTTAAGTTTTGTTTTGTCTTGTTTTGTTTTGTTTATATATAATGTGCGTGTGCGTGGTTCGCGCGAAAGTTGCGCATGGTCTGCGCATGAGTTGCGCGTAGAATCTTCGCCATTACACATTTCCGATGAACGCTCTTCCAGTTCTGAAGAGGTTTCTAATAACTCATTACCGTGCGCGGGAAGTGCGCATGGATTGCTCACACATTGCGTTGAAGATGCGCGTAGAAATGTTCCTGAGAAAGAGTACTCTCCATTCCTGCCTGTATCGCCTGAAGAATAGCTTATAATGCCGGTTTCAATCAGTTTGCTTCTCGCCCATCTCACCTGATTTCTCGTCCAGCCGAATTCTTTCCTGAAAACACTGCACGGCATAGAGAAACTCTCGGGCCAGAATAACTCGTTCGCCCTGTCGAGAAGGAAGAAGAACATGGAGATCTCCTTTTCATTGAAATGAAACCGCCTGTGCTGTATCCAGAAGTTGTTTATCAGTTCTATGTAATTCATGGTAAAACCTCCAGTCAAAGATCGGACAGATGTGAGAGGTATGAGGCTAGAGGTTAGAAAGCCAGGATCTAATTGCTCTTCTTACCTCTTCCCTCTGGCCTCTTACATCTTTTTTTAAGCCTTTCTAAATCTCCTCACTGGCTTCAGCTTTTCTTTCTTCTCGTAGGCATCATCGGGAAGATAGTCGACGAGTTCTGACAGGTTCCTGAACGTGATGAATTTGAATGGATCGGGGAGCCCCACGACGGTGTCCAGCGCCGCCTCTCTATCCAGAAGCCTTATCTGCGTAGGGGCCTCGTCGCTCGCGTACTCGTAGCCCTGAAGCTCTACCTTTCCTATCCCTTCTTTGTCTATGAATTCATCCGCGAGCTTCTTCATCTTCTTCGCCCCTTCCTGAAAGGCGACTGTCTTTTGAAGAGTATTCTTCAGGGAGTCACTGTCTGTTATCATGAGATCCTCTCCAAGCTTCTCCATTAAGGGACAGAAGGAATGATAGAGGCAGTAGGAGCAGTGGTCTCCGGCCTCAGGCGAAAAATCGCTCTTAAGGATCTGGCTTATCCAGGCGTAGAGATTGATTCCCGCCTCTTCGAGGTTTTCTTTCGTTACCTCTTTAGAAATGGAAGCCCCTGCCGAAAGAGAGACCCATTCAATCCTGCCAATGTTATAGCCTAGTCTCGAGAGAGCCCAGGCATAGATAAAGAGCCTCTCCCAATCGGGATCTCCGAATCCTGCCTTGAAGTGGCAGAGAGTAAGAGCCGGGTTGACCGTCCCCGGTCCTCCGTCCTCCGAAAGACCAAGAAAAGCAGATTCAAGGCTCGTGTTAGCTTCTTCCCCGGGATTAGGAACAAAGAATTCTGCTTCACAGTTCTTCTCGAAGGACGGGTCTGTGCTCTGGGACGAAGGACGAGGGACGTTTGTCCGATCGTCTCTGTAGAGCGCCTGCGCCACTCCCCTAAACACCACTTCCGGTTCGTCGAAGGGAATTGGGTTAGAGAATCTATCCAGTGCGAAAGGGATATTGAGAGCTACGACATCTTTGCTCTTGAGGAATTGAACCCCAAACTCTATCTGGTCGAGATCCCTCTTCAGGTTCTCTCCAAAGAGGAGAGGAGTTGGAGAATTACCAAGATAAGAATTGAACATCGCCCTCAAGATGAGGCCGTTGTGTTTTCTTCCCTCCCCCTGAGCTTCTGGAAGTCCCTCGAAATATCGCAGATAGAACCTGTGAGGACATTCCACGAATGCTTTGATTCGGGAGTAGGAGAGTGGGAACGGTTGACGGTTCTCCGTCAGCCGTTCTCCATTTTGGGGTCTGGAAGCCGATTCCCCGCAAAATGCAGAGCCGGTTCTTCCGGGTCTGCACTCTGTTGAAACTACTTTTCCTTCCGAAGTAATATCCCTGTTGCGAAAACTGTAGGCAGAATTAGACACTTTCTGACTAGAAATGCTAACATTGACATGGTTGATACTTTGTTCTTTTGAGAGCGGGTCTCTGGCAGGAGATCCGTTCTCGTTTTTTACTGTCTGATTCACTACAGATCACCTTCCTTTCTTGAGTGCAGTTCCAAGCATAGGAACCGCTGTGCGCTGTGGAAAAACGCTTTTCGCTGATGGCTATTCGCTGCGAAGAGCAATTCGCACTTTACCGCCCATTGGCAAGTGTTTGTTAGGTAACAAGATCAGAATCAGATTCTGACCAGGAGCTTTGTCAGAATGACGCAAAGTAAGAAAAATAATCATCCCTGACTTGCCTCATTTTGTCATCCCGTGACACTTACCTGATGAGCCTGTTTTAAAACGATTCTGAGTTGGAGTTCTTTTCAAAGATCATATACTGGATCTGTTTTCCCTTCGAGTTTCTAGTAGTCTCGAATAGGTTTTTCTCGAAGCGAAGCTTCGTCTCAAACTCAAAGCATCTTCTCACTCTTCAATTAACCTTCTCGGAGGACGGTTGAGCGTTGACGGTTGACCTTGTTCTTAATGCCCTTGCTCTTCCAAGCGATCAGCGGATCTTTGGACGGTTTACCTGTTCTCAATCACATTTCCTCGATCTCATACGGACTTATGTCGTATCCCAGGTTATAGAGATACATAAGTTCTTTGAATCTAGGAAGCCTTGAAAGCCTCACATAACAGGTGAAAAGGATCTCAACGGGAATCTCCAGCTCTTTTGCAATCCTATCTGCAATAAGGAACGGAGGCGTATGCCTCCCGTTCTCAAGCATTGAGATGTAAACCTCACTGGTTCCCACTCGCTCAGCTAGTTGCTTCTGAGTCAGGCGTTTCTCCAGTCTCCTTTCTCTAAGTGTTTCTATCTGCATTCCCCCTTTCGGATAACCATTTCGGAAGCGTCAGTGGAGATAACCTGTTTCTGTAGCGCTCAAAGAGAAACTCTACAGGCACAGAGAATATACTCGCTATTTTGTCGGCGAGAAAGAAGTCCTTCAGCTCTTCCGGTGCTTTCTCGATCCTCGAGTACTTCTGCCTGCTTATCCCCAGTTCATTTGCAACTTCCTGAATAGTCCATCCAAGATCTTGTCTTAATTCCATCAAGTTCAACCCACTTACCTCCTTTGACATAAAAGATTCTGTATACTGAGTAAAGCCTTTGGCCATCAATAAAATACTAGCAAGAAACGTCCGAAATGTCCAGAGAAAATGTTATAAAAGTGAGCATTCATGGGTATCACGGAGAGTTGCAATTTCGACAAAAGCTAGAATTTTTCGAGTGGGTTGCTCAAATTGGCTTCATGTGAGGAGTTTAATATTCCTGACATAAAACTTAAAGATTGTTTAAGTCCTTGGCTTTTACAGAGATTTAACGCTATCCTCTTGTTACGTGGCCACGAAGAAGAAAACGGAGGTTGCGGGTACGTGATAGCGGGTGGGTAAGACCTTTCAAACCCCCAACCCCCTACCTCTGACCCCGGCCTCCAAGAAAAGGAGGAATTTTCATGGGACTTGGCACAACTGTAATGGTAGTCGGCACAGAGAAGTCACTCTCGATCACCTGGGATACCGGTGTAATAAAGGACGACAAACCTGTCCTCTCGAGACAGACTCTCAAAGTCGATTCGGCAATGACTGCACAGGAGGCTTATGACGCAGCCTATAACATCGCAGGCCTCACCAATTACATCATCGCCGATATCAAGCTAGTCGAAACCCAGACCCTCGGACCGATTGACTAAAAGCCGCGGTAGCGGATGGCAGGTAGCAGGTCCGTAAGAGCAGATAGTCCGGAATAGAGGTTTGAAGTTGGAGATCTTCTTACCTCTAACCAAGTGATGAAACAACTTTATCCGAAGTCCGTCAGCCGTTCACCGATTAAGATCGTAAATGCAATGCCACTGCACTTTTAGCTTTTTCGGAGGACGGAGGACGGTCAACGGAGAACCGTTACTCGAAAGGAGGAACTCAAATGAGAAACCTGAGCGTTAGATGGTACGATTCAACCGCGAAGAAGTCCAAGGGCTTCTACATAAAGGAGCCCAAGGAGACTCTGACTCAGGCTGAGGTCGAGACTGTGATGGGAAACCTCATAACTCTGAAGGTGATACCTTCAAATTATGCGGTAGACTACGCGGCAGTAATCGACACTCAGAAGAATGAGTTGTTTAATTTGATCTAGAACCGTCCATCGTCCAAACCCGAGGACCCGTCCGGCGTCCTTGGCTCCGGGTGGCTCAGCCACCCGGGTTCTTCAGTCTGGAGATCAACCTGTTAAGCATCTTGTGGAGTCTGTTCGCCTGATCTCTTATCTGAATGAAAGTCTCTTCATCAACATATCCAAACATCTTCGAGAGTTCGAGTTGTGTCATTGCTTCTCTCAGAGAGCCCTTTGCCAGGAAGAGAAACTGCACAAACTCCTTATTGTATTGACGGCCTGATCCTTCAGCGATATTAGAAGGAACGGAGATAACGGCTCTCCTCAACTGTGAAGAAAGGCCAAATTTCTCGAAGTCAGGGAAAGTGGAGACAATCTGATAAACGTCGTAGGCAAACTTCATACTAAGCTTATACACATCTAGATTCCGATAAGAATCGGCCATGAAGACCACCTCCAGAGAAATGATAGCTCAAAGATGCTGTCAGTGTCTATCCAAGGACGAGGGACGGGTTCATGATCTTGGACGAAGGACGGGTTCATGATCTTGGACGAAGGACGAAATCAAAAGGAGGTAGCCATGGATTTCATACGAGAATTGATCTCGCTAATAACTGTCTTCGCAAGTTATGTAGAATCTCCCGGCAACGGACCGGAGAAGAAAGAGAAAGTGAAGCAGATGATAAAGGACGCGCTTCCCGATGAACAATGGAAGATCGATCCCGAGTTCTTCGACTTCATTCTGGATGTCTTGATAGACCTCGTCGTCATGTTTCTCAACAGAGGGCTTTGGAAGACCGCGATGAAAGTGCTGGTGAAGTAATAAATTTGATTCCCAAAAGAGCATAAGAAAGTTGAAGATTGTTCATTTGAGAGTGATTTTGAATTCAGGGATTTGTTCTTTACTTCGTACAGATATTTGATATGATGTGCTTGAGTCATTGTTAGCATCCACTCCTTATCTCCCCTCTATTTGTTTAGCCACAACTAAAGGGTATTCTTTCCCCGGATCGCTGGCAATGACTCTTATGTATTTTTATTTGTCCATTCTATGTATTTCTGTTTTGCCAGAAACATGCGCTTGTAAATCGCCTTTCAGAAGCACAGAAGAAGTCAGAACTAAACGCCTTCATGAAAACGCTAACGCTAATGAAGGCCGATCTGGTTATCTGTGATGAGTGGGGCTATGTGCCTCTTGATCGTGATGGATCGAAGTTGTTGTTTCAAATTATCTCAGAATGCTATGAACAAAGGAGTGTGATAATCACAACGAATCTGGAGTTCAGCAAGTGGGTCCACATCTTCTACGATGAACAGATGACTTCGGCAATGATTGACCGTCTTGTTCACCACAGTCATTTGTTGTTGTTCGAAGGTCAGAGTTTTAGAATCAGGAATTCGCTAATGAAAACTCATTAACAAAATTTCCCGGGTGGAAAGTTGTTTGGAATTCTTGCAAAAACAGGGAATTCACTCTTGCAAAAAACACCCTCTTCGAATCTCAAAATGTCTTTTTTCAGAAGTGAGATCAACATTCCTCTTCTACGTATTGATTCAGGTTAAGCCTTTTTATCTCTTCTTCTCTTCCCAAGCCTTCGTTATATTCAGCCAAGAACACATTTAGATTCTCGTAGGAGCCTTCATACCCTTTATCAATTGTAATTTCTAATATGTAAATGGTACCTGTTTGAGTTTCTTCGTAAGGTGTCGTCCTAACTATCTCTTCTCTCTTCTGACTCTGTTTCTTTGTGCATGAAATGGAGTGAAACAATCACATATCTCTCCCCATCGTACAGAACTTACTTTCCATGTTGTTCAAAAGCTGCTCTATGGCAAAGAATCAATGTTGATTGTCTCGTAGTCATCTCCAACTAAATACTCTAGCAAGGTTCTGAATTTCTTGTTTGCCCTTGGGTGAGAACTATCAAAAGTTTCAGACTTAATCACTGTTATCTTGACACTTCTGCTCTCTTCAGAAATAAACAAACTGCTCAGTGCGGCGGTGCTTCCATAAGTGTAAATGTTTATTACCTGACTCATTTCAAGCATTCGGATTACCAACAGTTCAAAAGGTATTGTTCCTGGAAGCACGTTAACGAAATCCCTTAGGAAAGCATGAGAGCCTCTGTCCCCTGGATGAGGTTTAAACATTACTTCTGCATTCGATCCATTAGAACGCCTTATTGATTCAACAAGATGGAGTATCTTTGTAATCTCATTGCTTGAATTGCTCAAGAACGCCTCTCCAAGAACCACATGTATTTCTCCTGTCATGCTTTCTTTTAGTACTCTTTCATATCCAAATAAACACAATATTCGGGCAACAGATTCAGCTGATAAATATGATGATAACTTGTTAGGAAGAGTCTCAATTTTTCTTGAAAGTGCTTTTTGAGTATCGTGAGAAACCAGTTCAGGATATTGGAGAAGGATTTTGTTCACAAACCTCAGTCGACCCAGATGATCACCTGGAATGCCAAATATATGAATGCCAGTCTTTAGGACTCTTTTCAGCCCGAGATGAGAATTGGTATTCACGTAGTTCCCATAGCCCTCTTCGTACAAAACAACTTCTTTCTTTCGGCGGTGGAAGTACTTGGCCAGTGCATACTCACAAAGAACTGAATCGTGAGCAATATACAACCGCTCATATTCTTCAAGCGGAAAATTGAGAGACTCAACGAAAGGTCTCCAATAATAATAATAAAATAATATTCGATAGAAAATAGATTTGTGTCCCAGAGCACTGTCATCTAAAAACCTTACGTTGTTCCATAAATTCGATTTCCTAAGGTTCTCCGAAAACCTTCTAGCACCCTGGAAGTGATCAACTATAATGATATCTGAGGGTTCATTGGAACTGTCCATTATCAGCTCGGCTATTAAGTACTGATATGGTTTGGTACAAACAAAGAGTGAACTACCCACTCCAATCATCTCCCATAAGTTTCTGACTAGCTTTCATCCTATGTACTGTAAGTCTTCACAAGTATAGGAGTACCTTGTTTTTCAACTAACTCCTACCATAAAGCAGAAGTGTCCAGAAAACTATTGTCAGTGGTAATGCCGGAGAAATCAAAATGCCTTCTGTAATCCCATATGATGCGACTGACATCATGAGGCAGATTTCAGTTATCCTTCCAGTTCTGAAAAATTCTCTAACTCTTAGTACCAGAAACGAACATAACGCGATCATGAACGGAAGTCCTAACGCTGTCCACAAAGAAAGATATGAGCTATCAAGATATAATTGAGAACCCCCAATCACAAATGAATGAAGCGGTAAATCCCCAATAGCCCTTGAGTAGATTGTCAGCCTTAGCGAAAGAAGAACATTCAGACTGTCGCTATGTACAAAAGGAATAGTCATACCAGCAAGCATAACTAGACATGCTGATATCATCACAATTAGCATTCCTAAATTAGGTGCACGTGTTCTCAAAAATCTTAGAACTGGTAGAGTCACTAAAAACAGCAAATATGCGACAATAGGAGTCCTTGAAACGCTAAGAAACAGAATAGGAGTCATTAGTATAAAGGATATCACTAGCTTATGTCTCTTCGCTACCAGCCATGAAAGAATTGCTAATTGGAAAAGAGATAGCGAGAAGTAATTTGCATTTGCAAAACCAAAGCTGTATCTAATCCTGTTGTTTATATGATCAATGAACACTTGTTGATCAAGTATTCCTACAACTACCAGTGTTACCACAACTAGAACCGACAGAAAACCATATAGCATTATTGTTTTACTAACTTCTTTGAGACCTAGAAATGCAATCATTGTGGACATCATTAAAAGCACAATAATATTCAGAAAGGTTTCGGTAAATGAAAAGGCAAATAGAGGAAAAACCATCAGTACTACGAAAATTAAACCCTTTGAACTAAATACTAGGCACTTTGGATAGAATAAGAAAGCAATGAACATGGATCCAACTACTAATATTCTAACAAAATCTTTCACACTTCTCATACTCATTAGAGCTTCTGTACTGAAAAAGACACTTGAAATAACATACAAAGCAAGAAGTGTTTTGACAAATGAGGCAATAAACTTATGTCTTTTCTGCTGACACTTCAGAACTCTCATGCTGCAAGAAAATGACATCTCTTGATAAGCTATTGAGAGCACCTCCCATACAAATATGCATTCTGGTGTAAATAGCAAAGACGTTCACAGTGCAAAACTAGCGCTTCAACTTCGTACAAATTTCTTCGCTGTTAATATATATCTGTTAGTGCTTTTTCCTTAAACTTGAATTCTTCCTGGACTTCAATCTCACTACGGCCCGTCGATCGCCTTCTTTGGTGAATTGGGATAACAAGACATCTTTGTAGCAAGCTCTTTTGGCAATAATCAGACCATCTAGAATGCCCAGCATTCCCTTTCCAACTCCAGTATCGCCTTCATTGGCCTGGGTAAAGCTGAACTTGACAGGTATCCCTTCTTGAGCATTACGAAATGTACCTTCTTCCACCAAAAGAATCCGTCACAGTTCCTGCCAAACTTCGGGTTCCTAAACTATTTATCCTCTGACTGTTGATATCCTTAATCGACGTCGATTCGATTATGTGCGTTCCGCCTTTTATGCTTTCTATGATCCTCCTACTTACAGCTTCAATATCGAACCTTCTCAGTCTATATGATTATGTCTGCCAATATGGAAGCTCACCTATCGCTTTCAACAGCCTCTTCTTTCCTTCGATCACTTTGCACATCTTAACGATTGAGTTGCAACGGAAAAGTATGAAGAACACGTACAACATTATGATTCTGCCCGATTATTCTCTGGGTCTTCCTTCAATCTGCTTCAGCGCGATATTTTCTTCCTCGCCGATTTCTTCGCTTTTCTTATGTCCTTCGGTGTTATCGTTTCTTCGGGACTCTCTCCTTTCGCTTTATTATTTTAATACAAAGAACATTCTATATGGAGTTGATCCCCCTCTCTTTTACCTTATTTCTTCCTTCGACTATTCATTGGATCCGGTCAGTTTACATGAGTCTATTAACTTTCAATAATCCTAAACCCTTCCACATAAAGATCAATATATTCTGAAAACTTCTCACAATCAAATTACTCAAGGCCCCTTTTTCTGCATTCTGCTGAATAAGCACCTTTTCCAAGCTTTTTTATCTTGCAAATTGCTTCAAATAAGTCTTTCACATTTCCCTTTTCAACTACTAATCCTGTATTTTCGTCAATCGTCTCTGGGGACCCGCCGGTTCTAAACGTAATAACAGGCGTTCCACAAGCCAACGCTTCAAGATTCGTGGTTGTGAAGTTATCTTCCAGAGTTGGGTTTACAAAGACATCAGCCATGGAGTAGGCTTCAACCAACTTCTCTATGTTCTCAGTTCGCTCAATACCTATTATGTTCTTCGGCAAAGACTTGACCTGTTTCTGATTCAATCCTATAAGAAATATCACACTATTCTCATCGAGTTTCTCTGCAATCTCCAGGAAGTATTTCAGCCCCTTCCTGGGACTGAACTGGGCTGCTACTCCCAGAATCACAAATTTGTCCTCACTTATTCGAAAAGAACTCTTCTCAGATGCTCTCGGAGAGAACACGTCTGTATCAACCCCGTTGTTGATTACTATTGTCTTATGATGGCTCAAAAAGGACTCTCCAACAAGATCTTTGAGCCACTCAGACGGTGTTATTAACGTCATATTCTCAACATTCTCAAATAACTCCTTCTTTTTCCGATATGATTCCAGTGAATAGTCAACGAACAGACTCCGCGGATAAGTATGTAATTGAGGGCATTCATAACACTCTGTTTTCCATTTGTTGCAGCCGACATAATCAAAATGCCCACAGTGCCCCGTAAATGCCCAGCAGTCATGCAATGTCCAGATCACGGGAATTCTCTTCTCTTTGATGTATCTGAACAGAAACTCGATGTTTAAGTAATACCCGTGAATATTGTGCAGGTGAATTAGGTCAGGACTAATCTCATCTACTTTATCAAGAAAACTCTTCGTGGCTTTCTTTGATGAAAACCATGTTTCCCGGTTACTCTTGTTACCAAACCGTGCCAATAGATATCGACCTTTCTTCCTATCTTTATCGACTTCTCGTCTGATGGCTCGTCTCCTCTGCCATAAGCCATGTAGGCATCATAGCCAGCTTCTCTTGCTAGCTTCGTTATCTGAGTCATTATTCGGCCGGTACTCCCACGATTAGTGGAATTTATTGATAGTATCCTCTTAGCCAAAGTATTTCCTCTTCTCGACTTGATTTGATCATTGTCCTAATACGAGAATTTCTTACGATAGATACCATGTATCTCTACGCACTATTTGAATACAGCTCTCAATAACCTTCACGACCTTAAGCGATACATTCCTATCCAGATAGTCCGGAGATAGAGGAACTCTTTCTTCGTTGTCGAAGCTTTCTCTTGCAATCGTTATTGCATTGACTACTCCTCTTGCCTTTATTCCGCCGATAACGATCGAGCCTTTGTCGACTACTTCAGGTCTTTCCGTGCTTGTCCTGAAGAGAACAGCCGGGAAACCTAAAATAGAAGACTCTTCGCTGAGAGTTCCGCTATCAGATAGAACACAGTACGCTTTCTTCTGGAGCTTGTTGTAGTCAAAGAAGCCGAAGGGACTGAGATTTGCTATGAGAGGGTTGAACCTAACTCCCTTCTCTTCTATCTTTTTCAAGCTTCTGGGATGAGTCGAATAGATTACTGGTAGCTTGAACTCTTCGGCCACGGTGTTTAGTGTATTCACTACTTCGTTGAAGTTCTTCTCTATATCCAGATTCTCTTCTCTGTGGGCGCTTACAAGGATATACTTTTCCTCTTCAAGGTTCAGTCTTTCAAGAGCATCGCTTATATCTGTCCTATCCATGTAGTGATATAAGACTTCAGGCATGGGAGAGCCAGTGACGAAAATATGCTCTTTTCTGAAGCCTTCAGAAAGGAGATTGGTCTGCTCCCCTAAAACGAGACAAAGTAAATGAGAGACTTACTAAGGGAGGCGAACCAAAATGAAAGGGAAAAAGTACTCAATCGAGAAGATAATCCAGATCCTCTCGGAAGCAAAGATGACCTCAGTGACAGCCGTTTGTAGGAAGTACAACATATGTACAAGCACATACTATCGCTGGCAAGACAACTACAGCGGTCTATCTTCAAATTAGGCAAAGGAAATGGCTGTTCTCAAGGAGGAGAACGAATCTCTAAGAAAGCTTGTAGTTGAGAAAGAGCTGGAGAACCAGGCTCTCAGGGAGTTCATTAAAAAAACGAGTCTTGAGAGATGCAGTTCTGTTCTTGAAGGAGTTCGGTTTGCCAGCCAAGATCATCTGTGAAGGCTTCTCAATATCCAGAGCCAAGCTCTACAGGCTTCTGGCCCCTTCAAAGATAGATCCATTATCATCCACAATAGCGGCAATTGCTTACGAACACCCGGAGTATGGTTACAGAAGGATTCACGTTCTCCTCAAGAGAGAAGGCATTAAGGTCAATCACAAGAAGGTCTACAGAATCTACTCACAGCTATCTCTACAGAAACCAGTCAAAGCCTCGAGAAAGCTCAGGTACAGCAAACCTATACATCTCACCACTCCAGAGTATCCGGCTCATGTATGGTCCGCTGACTTCCTCGAGTTGTACCTGAGAGGTAGAAAGCTCAGAATCCTTATTGTGATCGACGATTTCACAAGGCTCGTCGTTGGAACACTGGTAGATTTCTCCATCCCTGCATCCAGAGTGTTGCTGGTCATTGAAAAATCAATAGCCCTCTACTCAAGGCCAAGAATCTTCAGAACTGACAATGGCTCCGAGTTCATAGAGGGGGGACTGAACAGGTTCCTATCCAATGCCAGGATAAGGCATGAATTCATTCAGAAGGGCAAGCCACATCAGAATGGCTTCAGCGAGTCATTCAATGCCAGATTCGAGGATGAATGCCTTAGAATGCTCGATCTCAACCTCATGCCCTTGAAAGAGATTAAGCAGGCAATCTATGATTGGATCAAAGAGTATAATTGTCAAAGACCACATTACTGATGTCATCTGACAGGAATTCAAAAGATGATTGCTGAATACGACTTATCTTGCTTTGGAGATATTCAGGATACGTATCAATTGTTTTTTTGCTTCCTATCTGTATAATATGGTCCGCAACCTCACATGAGTTATGTGATTCAACTAGGCGTGAAGGCTTGATTTTCGAACCTCTGTTTCTGTTGACTTGTTCAGTTCGCTGCAGTATTCCTTCGTTGTGAAATTCCCAGTAAGCGCCGGTTGCATAATAGATCTTTAGAGCTCTAGGATACTCCTGAGCAAATCTCTCAAAATGCGGCTCGATCCAAAATATTACATCGTATTCTGATCTTCTTGGCAACAGAAACTTTTTTTCAGAGAAGACTACATCAACATCAAATCCTAGGTCCAGAAAAGATTGTGTAATAACTTTCGCTTCTCTTCGGTTCTGATGTTTCAGAAGGTGCTTTTCATTCTCATAGAGGCTGGCTGCAATGTAAGAGATCAATGCAGCTCCCCTGTGCTCAGCTTTAGTTTTGTAGGTCTTGTTAGGAACCAATAGCTTCTTGTATAAGGACTTCAGAGATTCTCTCATACTACACCTTTAATTTCAGAAGCAAAAAACTCTAGATATTCACGGCAAATTCGTTCGTTCGCAAACCTTTCTGCTATCGAATTACTAAAGGTTCTGTCAGCCACAGACAGTTCTTCAAGTTTTCTTAACCAACTGCCAACGCTGTAGGGATCATCTACATAATATGCCTCATTTCCAACAACTTCGGGAATTGAAGCGCACTTTGTTGTAATGACAGGAGTGCCACACATAATCGCTTCAACAGGTGGCATACCAAATCCTTCAAATGTGCTTGGAAACAGGAAAGCGTAAGCGTTTTTATACAGACTGTCCCGTTCCTCATCAGATACAAAACCCGTAACAACAATGTCTTCGGAGACGTCCCATTTCTCCATCATCTCTTTCAATGTTTTTTCTTGCGTCCCCCCAATACCACTTATGACAAGACGACGAGGAATTCTATTTTCGTTATTCTTCTTCAGTTCAGCGACCAGCTTTATTAGCACGGGAAGGTTTTTGTGAGGCTGCATCGAGGAGACTGTATAGAGATATTGCTCTGACTCAATTCCATATTTCTCTGCCAAGATTCGAAAATCGGCTTGCATTCCTGCTAGAACAACTGGATTATGGATTACCTTTATCTTGCCAGGATCCGCATCAAGTTTCTTGATGATATCTCGCTTCACGAAATCAGATATAGCAACGATTTTCCTTGACTCTCTTACGGCTTTTTTCCAGCTACTCTTTAACCAGAAGCGTTTCAATCTGGAGAAATATTCAGGGAAATGCAGTGCCTGAAGGTCGTGAATTGTCACTACATACGGAATTTTCCCATTTGATTTTGGCTTCGAGTAAACAGGGATGAACATGAGATCAACTCCGGCATTTCTAGCAAGTCTGTCAAGATGCGTATTCTCCCAGAAAATCCGCCTTGCTATGGCTCTGCTTTGTAAACCACACTCAATAAGGGAGAAATTACCAGAGGTCCCAAATGAGGAAAAGGTGCGAGCATTATCGCGTGAAACAAAAAGGACAAAGTTCATATCCTTCTGACAGAACTTCACAAACCCGTTCAATAGATTTCTGATATACGATTCTGTGCCCCCCACCTTTCCGGGCCGCACCCATAGCAAATCAATCCCAATTCTCAATATCCTCACCAACCATTATGAGTTGCTAGAAACCTTTCTGACTCCCTTGCTGTAGAACTCATAAGTCATCATAAGGCCATGTCTTAGTTCTGTCTTATGTCTCCATCCAGCTTCATGAATCCTTGTCACATCCAGCAATTTCCTGGGTGTCCCATCTGGTTTGGAAGTATCGAATTTGAGTTCTCCCTTGTAACCCACTACTTCTCCTATAAGCTCTGCAAGTTCTCTTATAGTTATGTCTTCTCCAGTTCCTACGTTGAAGAAGTCATTTCCCGAGTAGTTTTTCATCAGAAAGAGACAGGCGTCTGCGAGATCATCGACAAACAAGAATTCTCTCTTAGGGGTACCCGTTCCCCATATTTCAACATAAGGAGCATTGTTAATTTTTGCTTCGTGAAATTTCCGAATCAGTGCAGGTAATACATGACTTGTATTTAAATCGAAGTTATCGTTCGGGCCATATAGATTCGTGGGCATGACGCTTATGAAATTGGTCCCGTATTGCTTATTGAAGTACTGGCACATCTTGAGTCCAGATATCTTCGCAAGTGCGTATGGTTCATTCGTCTCTTCGAGATATCCGGAAAGAAGATACTCTTCCTTTATCGGTTGAGGTGCCATCTTGGGATATATGCAAGAGCTTCCGAGGAACAGAAGCTTCTTCACTCCGAATTCATGGGAAGCCTTTATCACGTTGCATTCGATCATGAGGTTTATATATATGAAATCGGCAGGATATAGACTATTTGCCTGTATTCCTCCAACCTTTGCGGCCGCGAGAAAGACATATTCTGGTCTCTCCTTATCGAAGAATTCACGAGTTGCTTTTTGATCTGTCAGATCAAGCTCTTCGAAGGTTCTGGTGATTATGTTCGTATAACCCTCAGATTCTAGTTTTCTCATAATAGCCGAACCAACAAGACCGGTATGACCTGCGATGTAGATCTTAGAGTCAGTTTTGAGTGGAGAGTGGAGGGTGGAGGTAGAAGCTCCCTTTTGTTCTTCAGTCAATGTTTTCTCCCTTCTTTCTCAGAGATGAAATTAACGCATTCATCATTCTCTGAATAGTGACACGCCTTTCTTCAAGTCTATCATAGTCATCTTGACTCACAAATCCTAGCCTGTGACTAATCTCAAGCTGAGTCCCGATTTCAAATAATGATCCTCTAGCTATATGGAGGAAGTTCATCAGTTCTTTTCTCCCATTTCTTCCGCTGCCTTCAGCTAGATTTGATGGTAAAGAGACTGCGGCTCTCCTTAGTTGTGAGACTAAGCCAAATCGCTCGCTGTCTGGAAAGGATTCGGTAGTCTTGTATATGTCAACAACGAAATTAATGCTTTTCTTATATACATCCAGGTCTTTGTAGAACATGTTCTAAACCTCCGTACTGGCGTTCTCAAATCGTATCAACATTAAATTTATCGCTTCGAACTTTCCATTCTACACGTTCCACTTCCCACCCTCAACTCACTACTTTCTACTCACCACTCTCCACCCTCAACTCTCCACTAACCCTTATACTGCTTCTTATATTTCTCATATTTTGCAGCTTCTAGATCGGCTTTCATCATTATCTCAACGAGTTCTTTGAATTTGACTTCGGATTGCCAACCCAGTTTCTCTTTTGCCTTTGTAGCGTCTCCAAGGAGTAGCTCTACTTCTGTCGGTCTAAAGTAATCGGGGTCTATTTCAACGACTATCTTTCCAGTATTTGAGTCGATTCCCTTTTCTTCAACCCCAGTTCCTCTCCACTGAATATCTATTCCCGCTTCTTTGAAAGAAAGTTCTACAAATTCTCTTACAGTATGGGTTTCTCCAGTAGCTATAACAAAGTCTCCTGGTTCTTCCTGCTGGAGCATCAGCCACATTGCCTTCACATAATCCGGGGCATACCCCCAGTCTCTCTTCGCGTCCATGTTTCCAAGATAGAGCATCTCTTGAAGGCCAAGTGATATTCTTGAAGCTGCTCTTGTGATCTTTCTTGTGACAAAGGTTTCTCCCCGTCGTGGTGATTCGTGATTGAAGAGGATGCCGTTACTTCCAAAGATTCCATATGCTTCTCTGTAGTTTACTGTTATCCAGTAAGCGTATAGTTTAGCCGCTGCGTATGGGCTTCTAGGATAAAATGGTGTTGTTTCTTTCTGAGGAATCTCCTGAACCTTTCCATATAGTTCGCTTGTGGATGCCTGATAGAACTTCGTCTTTTTCTCGAGCCCGAGAAAATGGATCGCTTCAAGCAATCGTAGAGTACCCAGTCCGTCTGAATTAGCAGTGTATTCTGCCGTCTCAAAAGAGACTTTCACATGACTCTGGGCAGCGAGGTTATATATTTCGTCTGGTTGTATCTCTTGAATAAGCCTGATCAAATTAGTTGAATCTGTCAAATCTCCATAATGGAGGAAAAGATTGACATCTCTTTCGTGAGGATCCTTGTATAGATGGTCTATCCTCTTCGTATTAAAACTACTGGATCTTCTTATGATTCCATGAACCTCGTAGCCCTTTTCCAGCAAGAACTCCGCAAGATAAGAACCATCTTGGCCGGTTATGCCGGTGATTAGTGCCTTTACGTTAATCATTTAATCAACTCCTTGAACAACTTCGCATATTTCTCAATAGCAACTTCACTAGAGTATTTTCTTCTGAAAGATTCTGCTGCGTTCCTGCACAGCGCGTTATAAGTTTCTCTATTCGATTTTAACTCCGCAATTCGTTCAGCCAGTGTAGACCCCTTATAATCATTACACACAATGCCAGAAAGATCTTCTTCTATGGCCAATGCAGTTTCGGAGTGCTTTGGCACAATTCCTATAATCGGTTTGCTAGCACTAAGATAAGTATAGAATTTGCTCGGTACTGACGTTCCTATTGATCGGTTGTTCATTGCAACAATAAAGGCAGAACTCTCTTTCAGTAACTCCTTGTACTCCCTGTCGGGCAAATAACTTAGGAATTCGATATTATCAAGTAGCATAGTTTGTGCCTCATTCCGAACACTTAGATGCTTTCGACCGTCGCCAATTAGCACAAAACGGACATTCTCTTGTTTTTCTTTCAGTATTCTGGCCGCATCAAGTACTGCAGAAAAATCAGAGGCTTCACCAAAGTTCCCAGAATACATAATAACAAAATCATCATCTTGAAAATGCTTGTTTTCAGAACGACAATGTGCCTCGTTCAAGGGTTCTGCCCAATTAGGTATGCAGATTACTTTCTTCTCAATTTCTTTACAGTTATTTTCGATAACGTGCTCTTTCATGTCTCTTCCAATCACAACAACCGAACTTGCCAGATCTAGTGTTTTCTTCAGTTGATTCCTCAGTATTCTGTAGGCTGTTCCATCCTTGATTAGCCCGAGATTTATCCAAGCGTCGGGAAGAAGGTCATATATTAGAAAAAGGGAAGGAATTCCAGATTTGTGTGCATACCTAGTTACCATGAGTGGCGCAAAGAGCGGCGGCATAAGTGAAAACACACTACGTGTATTTCCATTTTTCAGTTTGCGGACTGCTTTTTTCCCAAACAACCAATACATGATAAACTTTTGAAGAGTTTTGTTCTTGTCAAGCTTTGGAATACTAACTCTATCTACTTTTACACCTTCTATGATTTCTTCCGATTTGAAAACTTCTTTTGAATCAAGATAAGATCTATTTGAAGTTATTACTCTTGTTTTCAATCCCCTTTTTTGTAGTCCAATAGCAAGATCAGTCATCAATCTTGATCCAGCATCAGCGCTTGGATAAAAAGAAAGGGTTATAAGGGAAACATCATAATTCATTCTGTGTTCCTCCGGGGTTGTGAGATTCATTACCTAGACTGCATCATGAAGCCCAGCTATAAGCCTCCAATTATCAATATCTGAGACAATAGCTTCTAGCTCCATCTTCGCTGGTACAGTATAAAACAGTTTGTTATTCGCCCTCAAGAATAATTTCTTCTTGAATATCTTCGAAGATTGAAAATCCTTAGGATCAATAACAGCTATCATTGAAGCCTTATATTTCTTGGCAGTACGTACTAATTCTTCTATTAGTCCTTCGTATATTCTATCTGAACCAAATATCTCCAAGACTATGAACTCTCGGTATCCACGCACGGTTTCTCTAATTTCAAAAACTGCGCTGCTCTTTTTGTCTTTATCGGATATGATTCCATATCTGTAAAAAGGATGGTTGGCATATCTCCACATGACATATTCCGGCGAAGATTTCACTTGTATTCTTCTTTCGTACATATTTGGGAACCTTATCATAGCTACTTTCTCTTCGGTAATTCTGTGTTCTTCTGACACGTTCAGACTCTTCCCTGAAGTTCTGCGAGCTTTGGAATCAATTATCCTTAAGGGATTCAGTACTCTTATCCACCATTTTACCGGAAACACTTTGTCGTAGTATAGCTTCAAATATCCATGCAAAGCATTCTGATTAGGGAAGCCAAAAATCACGTCAGCATTTGCTTCATTACAAGCTTTAACTGAATTGGTTGTGAGTTTCAAGAACAGACCTTTACCCCTGTAGTCAGGATGAACAGAAGTATCCACTATCTCATATGCTTTTAATTCACGACCTCCATATGTGAATAGCCATGGCCAGCAATTCTGAGCTCCAACAATTCTTCCACCATCATCAGCTACAGAAATTAGTGGTTTACCAAAAGGAACATCCACGTATTTCCATTTCCACCATTGACCATCCTTTGTACTAGGAAGATAGGTGCTCTCACCTTCTAACGCGGCATTGATCATATCAGCTATCTTTACTCCTTCGGAAAGGTCAGCTAATCTGATGTTCAACATTCTGAACCTCCTTAATGATCCGAGATAACAACTCCAAGTCCGGATCAATCTGCCTTCTTCTTCTCTATCTAGGCAAATCACAAAGTCTTACGAAGAGAGTTCCTTGATTTCTTGCTTTCTCGACAACTCTCTCAAGCTTTCGAAAGTTCCTTTTTATTCCATAAAAGTGTCTGAATCTTTGAATTGGCTTTAGACCCCTTATTTTCACCAGCCCTTTGTCGAATTCCCAGGGGTGAAAATACATAACTATAGGATCTTGGACGCAACTTTCAATGGCTTTCTCGATTATTCTGGTTGGTAGAAACCTGAAATATGCACCACCTGAGAATGGTATCTGCCTTCCCATGTATCTTCCCATAGGTATAGAAAACTCTTTGAATCCAGTCCTAGTAATTTCCTCAAGCTTTCTTGTAGACAAACTACCATACCGGCTATTTCCTTTGAATGGGAAATAACTCGAATCGTATCTGTACCCAGATGAGATGAGCAAATCTATGACTTTATCAGAAACCGTGAAACTGGTTGCTCTATAACCTATCACTTCGCTCTGAACTGCTTCTTCTAAAACTTTCTTGGAGTCTTTTACTTCATGACTCATCATTTCGTCTGTTATTTCACTGTTTAGTACATGGGTCATCCCATGACTGCCTATTTCGTGTCCTTTGTTCTTTATTTTTCTTAATAACTCAGGATAATATATACCATACCAACCAAGTGCAAAAAAAGTTGCTTTAATATCATAGGCCTCAAAGAGTTCGAGTAACTTGTTGAGCGGTTCGTCAAGTCTTAAAAGTGATGTACTCCATTTTTCAAAAGGATACTGCTTTTTGAAAGATTTCAACTGAAACCAGTCTTCAATATCAACTGTTATAGCTATATTCAAAGCCTTCCCCTTCCATGGGGCAACCTTACTTTGCCGGTACTCCCCTTACTGTTCTTCCAGCCTCAATATCTTTTGTTACCACAGCACCCGCTCCTATGATTGCCTGTTCACCAATCTCGATTCCAGGAAGTATTGTTGCATTTGCTCCGACGTATACTCCTTCTCCGAGCTTCACTCTGCCCAGTACGGTCGCTCCCGGAGCTATTGTACAATAGTTGCCTACTTCTACGTCGTGATGAACTCTGGCAAAGAAGTTCATCTTAACGAAGTCTCCGATCCTAGAATTGCTGGAGATCAAGGAGCCTCCCATAATGACCGAACCCTTTCCAATTTTCGCTGATTTCGATAGAATGACACCGTCATCTATAACGGAGGGGAAAGTCATCCTATCTACTTTGGAGGCTAATACTTCTATAATTTTTTGTCTGCCTTTCGGTGAATCGGGAACTACTATGTATTCGTAATTGCCCATGCTGTCTCCGAGAGTTTCCATAAGTTCCAGTTCAGACGACAGAACCGGAAAGGGAAATCCGGATCGTATGCTCGGATCTACTCCATAAGCGATCTTTTTTGCTTTCCTCTCGCATAACTCAACTATCTCGCAGAAAACACCCAGGAGAATGACTTCTTTCAAAACATGCTCACTCCAGTATCTTTCTTAGTGAATTACTAACATAATCGACTTGCTCGAGAGTCATCGAATAGTATAGCGGCAATGTGATCTCTCTTCTGGCTGCGTATTCCGTAAATGGAAGTTTGGTGTAATTCTCGCGGTATATGGAGAATTCATGTACAGACGGATAATGAACGCTGGTCTGGATTCCAGCTTCAGACAGCCTGTTGCGAACTTCTTCTCTGTCTAGCGGGCAGTTTTCTGCTAGAACCACGGGGAAGACATAATTGGTCGATTCCTCTTCTTTTCCCGTGAAGGGGACGATCAGTCCGTCTATATCTTTCAGGTTTTCGTAGTATCGCTTCACCAATACTTTTCTTCTTTCTATGTCTTCGTCCAACTTCTTGAGCTGGGTAACACCGAGTGCAGAGCGGACGTTGTCTAGTCTGTAATTGTAGCCAACCTCTACCACATCGTAGCTCGTGGCGTGGCCCTTGAATCTTTCGTAAGACATAGTTGTCATGCCGTGGGATCTCATGAGTTTTGCCCTCTCGGCTAGTGTGTCGTCGTTGGTTACGAGCATACCACCTTCTGCGGTCGTTATGTTTTTGTTTGAGAAGAAGGAGAAGGCGGAGACTTCGCCTATCGTCCCGAGATGTTTGCCTTTGTACGTAGCAGCCGGCGAGTGGGCAGCGTCTTCAACTACTTTGAGGTTATGCTTTCGGGCGATAGACATTATCTTGTCCATATCGCAGGCGAAGCCGCCGTAGTGCATCACCATTATCGCCTTCGTTTTATCCGTGATCTTCCTTTCTATGTTCTCAGGAGATATCGTGAGATCCTCGAGCGAGGTTATGTCTGCAAAGACGGGGGTAGCGCCGACGTATTTTACCGCGTTGGCAGTCGCGACAAAAGTGAGAGAAGGGACAATGACTTCGTCGCCCGGTCCTATATCCAGTATGGCGAGCGCCAGATGAAGGGCTGCTGTGCAGTTGGTCATCGCCAGGGCGTGCTTTGCGTTGATTCTCTCAGCAAAGTTGTTTTCTAGTTCTGTTGTTTTGTCCCCCATCGAAATCCATTTCGATCGAAGCACTTCTATTACGGCGTCTTCTTCTTCCTTTCCAAAGTTCAAGTCAAAGAGCGGTATCTTATATGCCATACTTTTCTCCACTCCCGTTCAGACATTATATATGTCGGGTTTATAGTACTCCATGTGTTCTTTAAGCCAGGCTATTGTTTCTTTCAGGCCTTCCTCGAGGGTGTGTCTTGGCTCCCATCCTGTTAGTTCCTTTGCCTTGGAGCTGTCGCAGAGGAGTCTTTCGACCTCGCTTCTGTCAGGTCTTATTCTCTGGTCGTCTATCTCTATTTTGAGCTCTTTATTCATGAGGGTCGCGATCAATTTCGCGAGGTCTTTTATGGATATCTCTCTGTTCGAGCCGAGGTTTATCACTTCTCCTGTGCTTCTCTCATGAAGGCCTACGTGATGGAAGCCTTCGCAGGTGTTTAGCACGTAGTTCAAGTCTCTAGTGGCCTCAAGGTTTCCGAGTTTTATGCTCTTTTTCCCGGCAAGGAGCTGGGAGATGATCGTGGGGATCACGGCCCTGGCCGACTGTCTCGGGCCAAAGGTGTTGAATGGTCGGATGACAGTGACGGGCAGACCAAAGGCACGGTGGAAGGTCAGCGCCAGCTGATCGGCTCCAGATTTCGTTGCTGCGTAAGGAGACTGCGGGTTGACAGGGTGTTTCTCGTCTATCGGGACGTACTGGGCTGTGCCGTATATCTCGCTTGTGGACGTGTGGATCACTTTTTGCGTTTTCAGCTCTCTCGCAGCCTGGAGCACGTTGTAGGTTCCCTCGACGTTTGTTTTTATATATGCCAGCGGCGAGATATACGAGTAGGGAATTCCGATCAGAGCTGCCAGGTGAAAGACGACAGCGATATTCTTCAGTGCGTCTTTGACTGAATCGAAATCGCGTATGTCTCCGGTGTAGACTTCTATTTTATCTTTGTAAGGCGATTCTTCTAGCCAGCCCCAGTTATTCCTAGAGTTGTAGCGGACGAAGGCTTTGACTTCGAAGCCTTTTTCGACAAGATATTCTGCTAGATGCGAGCCTATGAAGCCTCCGGCTCCTGTTACGAGCACTTTCAATTAGTATCCTCTCCGTTTCCTGTGAGTGCCATATAGTCTTCCATTCTTCCAACATCGTGCCAGCTTCCAGTGTGCACGTGAACTGCAAGTTTCATTCCGTTATCTTTCATCATTCTCCAGAGAGACGGCATATCTATATACTGATGCTTTGGTATGTTCTCTCTTATATAGGTTATCACTTTTTGCGAGATGCCGTAGATCCCGCCGTTTATTATGTACTTAAGCTTGGGCTTTTCTTCCCAGTCTATCAGCTCGGGGGAGCCGTTTGTTTTGAGAACACCGAAATCAACGGGAACCTTTCTTTCGATTCCTGTAAGTACAAGATCGTACTCTTTCAGCAGATCGTTTATAACTGAATAATCAACATCGCAAATCAAGTCGCCGTTTGACACGATAATCTTATCATCGAAATCGTCAGGAAGAAGGGCTAGAGAGCCAGCCGTTCCTGTACGCTCAAGCTCTTCGATATAGGTTATGTTCACTCCGTATCTCGAGCCATCGCGGACAAAACTCTTTACTATTTCTTTCTTGTAGTTTACTGAAACAAAGATATCTACTATTCCGAAGTCTTTCATGTGTTCTATTATTAGCTGAATTATCGGCTTGTCTCCCACTGGTAAGAGAGGCTTGGGTATAGCTGCGGTTAGGGGCCTAAGTCTCTTGCCCTGTCCACCAGCCATAATGAAGCCGTACTTGAACACTACTTGCCACTCCTGCCAAGTATCCACTGATAAGTCAATGCCAGCCCTTCTTCAAGGCTTACCTTCGGCTCCCAGCCGAGCTCTTTCTTTATTTTTGTTATATCTGCAACTGCGTAGTCGTAGTCGTACTCGCTCTTCAGTCGTGTAGCATCAAATATGACATCGCACTCGCCGCCAGTAGTCTCCTGCGACTTGATAATCAACTCATGGATAGCTATTGGTATCCCTGAACCTGCGTTGTAAGCTCGCAATTCGCAACTGTTCTCGCTCTGTATCACTTTTATGAAAAGGCTCATGAAGTCAGTCATGTACATGAAATCTCTCACTTTAGCTGAGTCTCCAACAAAGACTCTCCCGTGTTGTGCGATCTGTGAAAGAACTACGGGAACAACATACGGTGCGTCCTGCCCAGGACCGTAGATGTTGAACATTCTCACGATATCAACGGGAAGGCCAAGGAGGCTGTTCAAATAGACTAATGTCTCTTCAATCGTTATAGCAGATATTCCGACAAGATTCCTTGGTGACTTTGGCGCATCTTCTCTGTATGGAGTTCTGGAAGGTTCATAAACTCCGTAAGATGAAAGAAAGGTAATTCTACTGATTTTGTGAGCCTTTGCAAAGAATCTCATGACATCACATAGTTGCCCTAACTCAGTAAGGTTTCTCAGATTATGAAAGCCGAGCAATAAATGGACTGCTTCATTTTCGAAATGCAATTCCGGTGCTGCAAGATGCTCAATAAAGTTGCACTTCATATTCTTGGAAATGCTGGAATGTAGCCACCCCTCCATGTTCGAAAGCAAATAATTCATTTTCCTCTCCCCAATAGTACGGTTTCAAAAGTGCGCATTAGCGTAATTAGATATAATTTCACGCTTCGGTTTTTTATGTAGTAAAGATCATATTCAAGGCGCTTCTTGACTTCTTCATCTGTTCTAACATACTTATAGAATACTTGCGCATGGCCAGAGATACCCGGTAAAGCGTTCATCCTGGCTGAGTACATCTTGAACTTCGTGGACCATTGCTGATGTTGCCAAGGCAAGTCTGGTCTGCAACCAACTAGGCTCATCTGACCCCGAAGTACGTTCAGTATTTGAGGTATTTCGTTCAGTCTGAACTTTCTCAACAACTTACCTGATTTGGTGTCAACTGTTTCCACTTCACCGATCTCGTTAGTGACATCGTCCATGGTTCGAAGTTTAAGTAGAGCGAACGGTTTACCGAGATAACCTGCTCTTTCTTGGCTGAAAAAGACTGGTCTTCCATCTCTGATTAGTACATAAAGAACCGTAAACAATAAAAATGGAGAGCAAATTAGAAAGATGAAAGAAGTTAGAATCAAATCGAGGACCTTCATTCTCTTAGATAAATAGGTATCAGAAAAAACTATCTCATAGTACTCGCTGAATCTCTCGATAATCTCTATAGGAATTCTATGAAGAGAATTCTCAACAAGTGTTGGAAGGTACTCAATATTTGTATTCTTTGTAATTGCTTCGTTCAATATTGGCCTGACTGATTTCGCAAGTTCAGGATCTCCAATCAGTATCGCATCGAAGGGCTTTGTGTCTTCAAATGATATGGCCTCTGTTAATGTCGCTGCCGATGGGTTCATGTAGGAGTAGATTTCGATCTTGCCCATCGAGGCTTTCTTCACTTCCTCAAGTATCGGGCCGAGGTCTTCTTCTCTGCCTATGACAAGATATCTTTTAGGGGGAAGATGTTTTATGCTGTATCTCATAAACATACATGAGAGAAGGGGGAAGATAAAGGCCGCAATAAGGGCTGTCACATAGAATGTCGGTCTTGGGAGTCTGGGCTTCATAAAGACTATTGGAAGGAGAGCAAAGAGGATACCCAGGATCGTTCCAGATATGTATGATACGACGCATGAGTTCAGAGAGTATGTCGTCGAGTTATCGAAGCCCCTGAAGGCATATATGCCGAGCATTATTGCTACGTTGAGTATGAGTGCTTGAAAGGCAAAGAGTGGGGTCCATGTGAGAGTAAGCGATTGAATGAAGAAGAGGGTAACGAAGAGGAATATAGCGACAAGATACTTCAGGCTCGCTATTCTTCTTATCATACCTTCTCCCCTCCTTTATCAATATAATCAATCTAGCGACTTAAGTAGAAAAAATGTTTGATTAAACTTTAGGGGTCCTGCTTACACAGTGTTAATTGGTGGCTTGTAAGCATTTCGCTTCTTTCTTATGTTAACATTACTCAATCAATAGTTCAAATTATTCCAATTCCAACTAGGTTCATTTATAGGCGTTCATCGTTCTGTACGATCGATTATAGAATTTATCGGTATTTAAGTCAAGATTTTGTCGAAAATCTGATTGTAAAATTATCTTAGAACCGGCGTGCGGGGTAAGGGGTAGGGGGTTCGGAAAAAAACAGAAGCAACAACAGACAAGGTTTTAATCGAAATGTGAGTTATGCTCACAAATATTTACGTGATGATCGGGATAAAAAATCGAGAAGTAGTTTGGGATGTAAAGTTTTTTGGTGTAACAATTGGGGAACAGTCTGCGAATAAAAGACGCAAGGCGCCGAAGATCATCGGCGGACGCAAGGCCGGGAAGTTCATCCCGGGACGCAAGGCCGGCTAAGATCACGCCAGGTCGCAATGCCCGCTTCGCGGGGAAAGGTCTTCAGTGCCAGTCTGCTGACGCAGGCTAGTCAGGCTGCGCCTGGCCAGTTTTTGCTTCGCAAAGGCCAGTTCCGCTACGCGGGAAGTGAGATCCCGTACAGGACAATTACGGGATGACAGTCCTTCTCTCTTCGCGTCATGCCGGACCCCGATCCGTCATCTCCGTTCTTCGAAAGAGCGAGAAGATACCTTATAGTCGATTATTGTCACGATGCTATAATTGATTCAAACAGATGAGGAGGCTGTTATGGCGGGTATTCAAAGAGTTGTTCTAGATCCGAATATACGTCATGGCAAAGCCTGTATAAAGGGAACCAGGATTCCTGTTTCTCTCATACTGGATGAGCTTGCGGCCGGACATAGTTTCGAGCAAATTATCGATCAATATCCTTCGTTGGTTCGTGAGGACATTATCGCCGCTATCGAATATGCTTCTCTGCTTACAAAAGAGCGAGTTGAGATTCTGCCTTGAAAGAGAAGTTCAAGCTCGATGAAAATCTTCCCGAAGCTGCGCTTGAGCTCTTTCGCAAGAACGATTTTGATGCCGCTAACGTGAGAGAAGAGCAACTCGCTGACGCAACTGATGAGTGGATTCTTATGGTTTGCGGAAATGAGAATAGAGTTCTCGTAACTCAGGATCTTGATTTCTCCGACATCACGCTGCTTAGTCGCACCGAGATTCCAGGAATAATTATATTTCGTCTCAAGACCCAATCAAGAGAGGCGGTTCTTGAAGCGCTCGAAAAACTGATTCCGCTCCTCAAAAAAAAACTCTGCAACCGGAAAGATAATGATGTAAGGAGAGGTCGACTTTTAAGAAGATGGTGTTTTTTTATAAGATACAAGCATCAACGATCTGTCTCAAAGGCTTTTGTATACATTTCTACGATGGCCGACATGCAGAATAGTAACCGACTTATTTTGATCACTAATCTCGTAGATAATCCGATAGTCACCAGCTCTTATCCGCCATCCCTCTCTTCCGGTCAACTTAGCAGAACCTCTTGGATGGGGATTCGATGAAAGCGACAATATCCTTTGCTTGATTCTGCTATAGTTTGGCTCTCGAAGCGACTGAAGTTCTTATGCAGCACTGCTGAGAATAAGCAATTTGTATGAGTCAGACATCTTCGCGCTTGAATTTATCTAGAGCTTCTTCAAATGGAAGAATCTCGTCGGTTGACTTCTTGGCTTTGTCATATGCTCGAATCTCTTCCAGTTCTTCCAGATCATCAAGAATCTTCTTGTATGTAGAAATACTAAGAATCACGCTAACAGTTTTTCCATCTTCATTAACAATCATGTGGGGTTCTTTCATTAAATCACCTCATCTGGAATTGTAGCATTTTGAGGAAAAAACGGGAAAAACGGGACAGGGAAAAACGGAACAGACTCCATTTTCACGCGCAATTCGGCCTCTCCGTCCTTCGAAAGAGCGAGAAGAGAGAGAAAGGGAAAGGGACGCGAGCAGCGGGTCTCGGGTTTTGGGTCTAGGGTATCGCAAGAACGGAAGAGCGGCTCTTCGTTCAGGAACGCGAAAAACAGAAGTTAGGAGAATCGTCAGTCCCCGTCATGCCGGACCCCGATCCGGCATCTGGGTCTTTATTCCTCAGAAAGAGTAAGAACGGGATCCCGTATAAGAGCACTACGGGATGACGGTGCGGTGCGGGGATATTCACGGGATGACAGTCCCTTCACAGAGATTTTATCACTCCGACCTGGCCGACAAGTCCGTCAAATTCCGGACGGCTCCGACAGTTTTCATTGGGTAAGGTTCAAAAAGACTTTTGCTTTTCCAGATATTCTGGAGGATTCCGCTATTTGCCTTACTTAAAGCCTAAGATCTTCCAGTCGCCTATTTCCAACACCATGAATATGGGTCCCAACTTTCTCTGGGTTCTTCTTCTTGAATTAGAGGCAAAAAGACAACTCTAAGCTTTTCCATTATTTGAGTGAAACTCTGTTCATTCGGAAGTTCATTTCTGAGAAGAAAGGCCTTCCACTGCTCGATCATTGTCTTACTGTTGATAAAGCCTTCCGAAAATACTTCAACAAGAGAATTCACTGAAGTATCTCTGTTAATGAAGGTCAATTTGAGCGAGTTTGAAAGGTCTTCAAACTTGAATGCCGAGGACTTACAGAAATGATATATATCATAGAAGTCTTTCATCCTGCTAGTCGTCACACCGAGGCTCGCGATTGTCTGGATTTTCTCTGCAATAGCGGTTTCAATCGAATAAACCATTATGTCAGGCTCTTCCGATCCAAGAATAGTTGGAAATGTCATGTTGAGTGGCCCTGTGTATTGGACGTCACCAAATCCCACATCTAGCTGTATATTGCCTGTAGTCCTTTCCATGTTCCACGGAAGAATAATCCTGCTGCCTGGGTGGATGGATTCCTTCTTTATCGTTTCAACCTTGAAGGAGCTGTTGAATACTATCCCATCTTCAACCTCTACAGATATCACTTCAGATACTATCTCACTTATTTCATCGGTAGAGTAAGAGTCCTCAACGCAGAGAAAATCTATATCCTTCGTAGGTCTGAAATCATTGAATCCAAAGATGATTGAGAGCATGGCACCTTTAAGCACAAGTTTTTCTCTATGCCGGGTTTTAGACAGCCTGAATATGAAACGCTCTTGTGCATAGCGTCGAAGCAGCACTGTATGTTCAGTACCGCTCCTTCTAGAGATGTTGAGGAGCAGTGCCTTTACTGAAGCGGCAGTGTTTTTGTTCATTTTTTCCTCATGCATTAACCATTCCTTTGATTAATGGAAGTAGTAGGTTCTGTACATGCAGCGCTTCCGCATATTTCATCAGAGAGACCACGTTATTGTTGGTCGAAATGAGGTAGTTCTTCAGCGATTCGATCGCAATATCCTCTCCCATTCTCTTCCTCATGCGAAAAAGGTCACACACTGTCTTTTCGCGGTTATATATTTTGAAAGATCCTATCTCAGTATCTACAGTCTCAATACCCAATGAGTAGCTCCTCTCTCTGAACATGAAGAATTTCGTTGGAGGAAGCTCTACTGCCTGTCTCTTGTAGTCGTGAGGAATGGCAACATGAACTCTCTTAGGTGTAAATGTTGAAAGGCCGTAATAGTCTGCCGAAGAAAGCAGGCATATTACTCCGGTTCTAACGGCCGTGCACACGTCCACATACGAAACGTAATCATTATCAGAAAGCTCTTTTAGCCTATAAAGACCTGGCTTTATTCTAACAACCAGTCCAGCATCCAGGAGCTTGACCAGGGTCCTTGAATGCACTCCAGATTCTTTTAGGCTACCCGTTGTTGCGTATCCCTTTCTTGCTCTAAAACATTGAATTGCCCTCTTCAAGGAATCACTCTCCGGTTTGTTTCGACTACCACTATTATACACTGGTAGTTAAGTTGATCCAGCACGGCAAAAATACAACAGCGAAAAATAGAACTCAACACATTTCTTCTCAATATTGTTTCGTATTTCTCTGCGAGTATAGTTTCCAAGTATATGCTTTTATGAAGATTATCTGGTCTCCGAAAATTGAGCGATACTGGTAGTCGATTTCTCCGGGAGTTATTATGTCTCCCGTTGTGATGTCGATTCCCATCGGGACTCTGATTTTGCCGCATCAAGCTTCGATTGATACCCTGAAGTCGTTGTATTCATCTTCTTCGCGAATTGGCATCATACGTTCGTATTTGAAACTAACCCCGTCATCAAGCTCTGTGTTTATTATTTCAGAAACAACCTTCTTCAATGTATCCTCTTTCATTATCTACTCTTTCAACGGTAAGGAGCGAGATCCCGTATAGAACCATTACGGGATGACATGAGGGTGAGCACTACGGGATGACAGTCTTTCCTCCCTTCACGTCATGCCGTACTCCGATCCGGCATCTGGTCCTCATAAAGAGCCAGAGCGAGATCCCGTTAGGAGTCCTGAATTTGATCCCTGAATAAGAGCCCATTTCAGGGCAGGCTCGTTGGGGCAGGATCCTTAGGGCAGGATCCACGCGGGTATTACGGGATGATAGCACTTCCATTCTGTTTGTGCGTAATCATCACAGCAGATTATCATGATGTGATATAATAACACATGAAGGAGGTGGTGTAATGCTTCACTTAAGAGAATTCAGGGAAAGGAGTAGTCTTTCCCAGGAAGAAGCTGCCTCTAAATTAGGCTTAGATAGGACTTCGCTTTCCAGGATAGAGAACGATAAGCAGAAGATTGATCCTGTTCTCCTGTTTAGAATGGCAAAGTTATACAATGCTTCGCCCGAGGATCTGCTTGGAATCCAGAAAAAGGAAGAATTTTCGCTTTCTTTCAGGGCCAAGGGTAATCTGGATGTTGAGAGCAGAGAGATACTTGAAAAGATCGAAAGGATTGTGAAGAATATCATTTTCCTTGAGGGAGAGCTGAATGGTGAGGACGCCCAGAGAAATCGAAGCCGTTGCATTGAAAGCGCGTAAAGAACTTGGCCTTTGCTTAGGTCTCAACGAGAGTTTACTCAGGAAAAACCTGGAAGACAGACGTTACTTTCTTTTCTATTATCCATTCGGCGAAAGTGGTATTTCGGGAGCCCTGTTTAGTAATGTTCATGCGAGGATATTGGTCATTAATTCATCACAATCTATCGGTAGGCAAAATTTCACAGTGGCTCACGAATTAGGTCACATCTATCTACACAATACCGAGAGTCTGGTCGAAATGCCCGGCGATGAGTCTTCTACCATGGAAAGGGAGGCAGATAGCTTCGCTTCTATGTTCCTCATGCCGGCCAATGATGTCTCTTCAATAATACGGACAAATGGAGGGATTGAGTTTGACGCGGTGGAAGTCATGGAGATCTCACAGATGTTCAGAATGAGTTACAAAGCCACTCTTGAACGCTTGAAGGAGGTTTTTGGCCAGAAAGCAATTCCACAGTCTTTATGGGACAAAAAACCCCTTCAATTGGCAGAGATGTTGAATATGGATAGAAGACTGTACGAACCGAGCGAGGAGAAATACTGGTCGAACAGCAAATATGTGTCAACGGCTTTCAGGGCACTGGAAAAAGAAAGGATCAGCTTCAGCAGATTCCTCGAACTGATGAAAGAGATAGGGCTTGATGGTTACGATGTGCTGGAAAACATGAAGGAGAACAACTAGTGTTTGTTATGGACAACACGGTTTTGTCGAATTTCACTGCAATCGAAAAGATGGATACTCTCGTAAGGATTCTGAAAGAAGAAGCGGTTGTTCCAGAGCCCGTCGCAAATGAGTTTCATGAGTGCAAAAGGTTTTCAGGATTAGAGATAGGTTTGCCGGTGGTACAAATTACGGTTGAAGATCTAGAGTTATTTGCAGATTCAGTAAGGAGTTTAGGCTTCTCGGGATTGGGAAAGGGAGAACTATCATGCATCTTCACAGTGAGTATCGAAAATCTCGCCGATGCAATTCTTACCGATGACAACCTCGCTAGAAAATACTGCAGCGAATACAAGATTGAATTCCACGGAAGTGTGTATATTCTCGCTCTCGGTGTGAGAAAAAAAGTGTATTCCCTGAGTGAAGCCGAGAAATTGCTTTCAGTGATGAAACGTTCTGGCTTCTGGCTGAAAGACAGAATCACAGTTCAAGATGCGCTAAGGTTTTTCGAGTAGACAACTTTTTTTGGCAGAGGAGAGTTAAGAGCCGTCCAGCCCCTCGGAGTATTGACCCGTCCTTGTAAGAACGTTGGGAGCGAAAATAGCAGCGGGTCTCGGGTTTTGGGTTTAGGGTATCGCAAGAATGGAAGAGCGGCTCTTCGTTCCGACGCTGAGCGTCCAGGTTCTTGGTTAAGAGCCCGGGTCTAGGGTAGTGGGGTCTAGGGTCTCGCAAGAGCAGAAGTGATGCTGCTTTGCAGGAAGCCTCTCAGGTCAACCGTCAACGGATCTCCGTTCTCCAAGAAGAAAGCGTATGAGCCGGGTCTAGGGTTGTGGGGTCTAGGGTCTGGCAAGAGCAGAAGTGATGCTGGCGCTTTCGCGCCAGGAACAAAGCGAAGAAACGCCTACCGATCTTCTTGATCTGTGATCCCATTCAGAATCATATTCTTTTTGTAGGGGCGAACGGCTGTTCGCCCGAAGAGGAAGTTCTCTCACACGCGCAAAGCAGAAGGCAAAAAGTAGCAAGTCTGCTGACGCAGGCCAGTCAGGCTGCGCCTGGCCAGTCTCGCCTTCGGCGAGGCCAGTTCCGGCTACGCCGGCTAATAGAAACGCTTGGATAAGAAACGCTGTGAGACGAAGAACCACGTTGACCGTCAGCGATCCGCCGTTCTCCGAAAAGAACATCGTTGCAAGTTCCATGATGTAAGTTGCAAGAAGAAGCCAGACCTCTATCTGAAAGAGCTAATGATAAGTGTCATCCCTCTCTCAAAGTCATCGTCTTTCAGCCTTTTATGTCATTCTGACAAAGCTCCTGGCCAGGATCTGGGCTTTGGTCTTGGCGAAGGACGGTTTTTCACAGCGATCAGCGTTCAGCGTTTCCTAGCAAGCGGCTCTTTCAGCGTTCAGCGTTTCTAAGGTGCGAGATCCCGTGCAGTTGCATCACGGGATGACGGGATCGGGTAGAAACGGCGAAAAATGGGACAGACGTGAGGAGAATCGTCAGTCCCTATTTTCTCGCCGCTAATAGAGGAACCCGAAGAGGAACAGCGGGATGATGTTCTCGAATCCGATTTCGATTCCATCACGCAGTACGAATCCGTTTGAGGAATCCTTAAGCTGGCGTCTTCCTTTGTCTGGACCACCGACTTCGAGGGTTATCTCCTTGTCTTCTTCACGCAGGGAGAAGTCTCCACTGGATGGTACGCAAATCCCTAGGTGACTAACTTGTGAGACGAAAAAGGCTTCGCGTATAGTTCCCATGTTTGCCTCAAGATTCCATTGCGAAAGGCCAAGAGCATAATAGATATTGGTTTCGCCGAGAAAGACTTTCGAACCGCTGCGCATTCCTTTTACTCCTCTCCCGCATGGAAGAACTCTTCTCAGTACTCCTGCCCTCTCGAGAGAATCTAGATAGGTGTATAAGGTGACTTTGGTAATTCCTAACTCCTTGCAGAGCGATTCCGGGGAGATTGATGGAACAACACTAGTAGCTACAAAGGCGATGATCTTCTTAATAATTGCTGCAGCCTCGCCT
>NPIF01001519.1_pt1 | contig 72247 bp, 67 predicted proteins | sample 8637461 | NCBI WGS metagenome assembly NPIF01 (sample SAMN07420641, study PRJNA396082) | bioreactor metagenome | isolation source: sample BR12 brine-fed electro-methanogenic bioreactor BR | place: Japan: Kochi | collected 2016-12-09 | reverse complement strand
GAACCGGAACCGGAACCGGAACCCGAACCGGAACCGGAACCCGAGCCCGGTCTCGCACCTGAACCCGTTATACCGAAGGTGGCTTCAGGTGAGGAGATGAATTGCATACTGCTCGATATGCACGGCCTGAAGCTGGCGGTACCGTTCGACTATGTGGAAGGGGCTCTGCAGCTGGAGTCGCTTTCACTGAGGCTTGATGGGCCGGAATGGGTCCTTGGCCGTTTCGGTGAAGAACCGGCCTGGACGCAGGTCGTGGACACTGCACGCTGGCTGATACCGGAGCGCTACAAACCGGAATACTCCAAGTATGCCGAGGTGATTATCCTGAAAGGCCGCCGTTGGGCCATTGCCTGTGATGAGTTGGTCAAGTCGATACGTGTCGATACCCGTCAGATCAACTGGCATCAGGACAAAAGTCACCGCTCATGGCTGCTGGGTACCTACATGCCTGAGCGTTGTGCCATACTGGACATCGATCAACTGTTGCTCGAGTTTGAAGCCTGCAGTGTCTGAAGGCCGTGAACCGTTTAGACAGATGGGGTAGACTCACCGGCTGTGCGTGAACATTGCTAATGGGCTGGGACCGGGTGTGGCCGAATATACGTCGATACTGTTGCTTGTGCTGACACTGACAGCTGTTCTGTCAGCGGTGATCTGCGTCTATGTACTGGTGCGCATCAAGCGGCAGGAGCGGCAGCAGCAGGCGCTGATCAATGTACTGCGGAATGAAATTCGCGCCATGACCAACGGCTCGATCGGCATGGGCAAACGCCTGCTGGCGATAGAGCGTACGCTCAACATAACGGTTGAGAAACAGCAGGAGCTGGAGAACCGTGATCCGGGCGTGCTGGCCTACAATCAGGCCGCCAAGCTTATGGAAATGGGGGCGTCGGTGGATGATCTGGTGCGCAACTGCGGTATCGGTCGTCCCGAAGCGGAGCTTATGGCGTTGCTTCACCGCGAGCTTCACACGACTCAAATGTTGCCGGAACAACATCAACGTCACTAGATGTTGCTGCCTGACTGCTTGAGCCCGTAGGCGAAGGCAATCACTTCCGCGATGGCACGATACAGTGCCTCAGGTATTTCCTCACCCAATTCCAGACGAATCAATACCTCGATCAGCTCAGGGCTTTCATGGATATGGATGTCATGCTCCTGAGCTAGTGCCAGTATCTGCTCGGCGATCAGGCCTCTGCCCTTGGCCACTATCTTCGGTGCGGTCCCTTTTGCCTGGTCATAGCGCAGGGCTACGGCACTGCGTTTCGGGTTATGCTCGCTCATGTATGTACATCCACCAGTCGGCGCTGAACGTCAGTCAGCTCAGGTTGGCTTGGGCGCCCTTGGCGCGCCTGTAGCGTTTCAACCAAAAAACCCTTGCGATGCAAACCATCGCTGAAATCGTCGAGACGGCGCTCAATCTGGCGCAGGGTGGAAGCCTGCTCGGCCCAGAGTTGTACCTGCAGGCGCCACTCCTCACTCAGGCTTAAACGAGCATCGACACTGCCGTGTTGTTCAAGATCGAAATGCAGAGCCACACCCCAAAGGGTCTCGACTTCACCGTTACTGCTGCGCCTGCGCTGCTCGGTTATGGTCAGCTCAGCGTTATCGTGTTGATCTGCCTGACGGATCGGCAGGTCAAGGCGGTAGACACGCTCCTGAGTACCGTCTGGCTGGTCCTTCCACCCTTGCAAACTGCTGACCTGCTGGGTTGTGCTGCGAGCCTGAAGGGCTTCCACCAGACGTGTCATTTGCTGGCGTGCATCCGGTGGCAGTTGTTCCGCTGCTTTCAGCAGTTGGCCTAGTTGCTGCTTCAGGTCCGGCGTTGCGCCGCGCTCAGTACCCCCCCCTTGAGCCAGTCTGGATTCGGTCAACAGGCCACCCTGCTGCAGGTTGCGCTGAATTGCCTGTTCGGCATCGGCACTGCCTGGGCTGACCGAGAACATGCTTAACATCGACTGCACCAGCTGGCCAATGGCCCCCTGACTGCGACCGGCCGGGCTTTGACTCAGCTGAACCAATTGGTTCAGGGCATCTCCAAACGGGATCTGGCGAGGCAATGCTTCGCGTAGTGCCAGTTGCATCTGCTGTTGTGCCGTGGCTTCCTGGGACGGGGTTGTGGGTATAGGGACTGGTTGCAGGTTGACCTGCTGTTCACTCACTCGAGTCAGGACCACCTGCTGCCCGCTGAGCAGGGGTTTTGGGCTGATCAGGTTGAGTGTCTGGTTGTTGAGATTAAGCCGGATCATATGGTTGTCGGCTTGTACCGGGACCTGTTTGCCAAGCGTTTGCAGTAGAGCCTGTCCCGTATGGCTGACGCTGGGCTGAGTAGTTGTTTGAGCTGTCTGGACAGCCGGGGAAGCAGATGTCGAAGCGCGCGCGGTACTGTCGGCTGGTGCAGTCTGAGTTTTGGCTGCGGTGTCGGGTGAAGTGGCCTGTGTGGTGGGTGCAGGCGCCACCGGGCGAGCCTCAGAACCTGCCGTTTGCGCCTGTGCTGCAGGGGGCTGGTTCGTCGGCGTGGTTGCTGAGGTGGCGGTACTGACCTGATTGACCGCGGATGACTGTAGCTGAGCCGAGTATACCTGCACCTGTGAGCTTATTGTCCCCGAGGGGGACATCTGTGTGGCCTGTGATGACGGTGTTGCCGAAGAAGGGGGCTGGCCTGTCACTGCACTGGCAGGTTGACGTGAACCGCTGGTTGCCTGCGCAGCAGGGCTTTCGCTGCGTGCAGGTGTTGGTGCATTGCCGGTCGGTTGTGTCCGACCCTGCAGCGAACTGTTGTTCCCGCTTGTGGTGGCTGCATTGCCTTGAGTTGCCCCTTGTGAGGTATTGCCACCGGGTGGTTGGGGATCGGCTGCGGTCGGTTTTGCAGCCGTTTCGGCTGTTCCTGCTCCTGTTCCTGTTCCGAGTTGAGGTTGAGGGTTGGTTACGCCGGCAGACTGACGTGAACCGCTGGTTGCCTGCGCAGCAGGGCTTTCGCTGCGTGCAGGTGTTGGTGCATTGCCGGTCGGTTGTGTCCGACCCTGCAGCGAACTGTTGTTCCCGCTTGTGGTGGCTGCATTGCCTTGAGTTGCCCCTTGTGAGGTATTGCCACCGGGTGGTTGGGGATAGGCGGCAGCCGGTTTGGCAGAAGTTTCGGCTGGCGTTGCTCCTGGTTGAGGGCTGGTTGCAGCGGCAGGCTGGCGTGGGATAAGGGGCTCAGACCCGGTTACCTGTGCATTTCGAGGCACGTTCAGGGGTAACAGCTGTTGCAGGCGAGCACCATCGGATGAGGTCAACTGCAGTGTCATGCTGCTTTGCGCGGCCGGGGTGGTGTTGCCTTGAACGTTTGGCTGCGCTGGTGCGGGCAAACGAATCTGCAACTCGCCCGTATTACCCCGCTGCAGTACGATGCGATCTCCCTGTGTCAAAGGAGCCTGGGTAGTCAATTCCAGCAGGCGGCTGTTGATCTCCACCTGAATACGGAAAACAGCCGCGTTACCCCCGCTGGCCGCTACGCTACGAACAGTCGCTGCCAGTTCACGCCCAGCCGCGGGCAGAAGACTGTCAGCACTGCCGCCCTTGCTGGTACCGGCTGCAGGTGTGGTAGAACTGGTGGTGGGTGTTAACACCGCATGACTCCCTGATATTGCATCTGGAACCTGACGATCAAGTCTCTATCTGTATATAATGGCGCCTTAATGTGCTATCGGCCAGCTCGGCGATTTTTGAAGGATAGAGGCTTGTCTGAACCCCTGCTCAAAGTAAGTCAGTTGTACTGTGAACGCGATGATCGGGTACTGTTCAGTCATCTTGATTTTGCGCTGTCTGCTGGCGAAATTGTTCAGATCGAAGGTCAGAATGGCAGCGGCAAGACTACGCTGCTGCGTATTCTCTGTGGTCTGTCACGCAATTATGAAGGCGAGATTCTCTGGCGGGGTGAGCCGGTTCAGGATGTGCGTGAGCAGTTTTGTCGTGAGATGCTCTATTTTGGTCACCAGGCAGGGGTCAAGGCGGTACTGACGCCTGAAGAAAACCTGCGCTGGTATGCTGCCCTGCAGCCCAGTATTGCCGCAGCCGATATTCAGGCGGCTCTGGAGCGGGTGGGGCTGCGCGGTTACGAAGATGTTCCCTGTCATTCGCTTTCGGCCGGGCAAAATAGACGCGTCAGTCTGGCCAGATTGTATCTCAGTCGTGCACCACTTTGGATTCTGGACGAACCCTTTACTGCGATCGACAAGCAAGGGGTGGCAGCCAAGGAAAAACTGTTGCTTGAGCATGCCCGCCGAGGTGGTAGCGTGATTTTGACGACGCATCACGAGCTGGGCATCGAGGGGCCGGTACGTAAAATCAATCTTGATCAGCTGGCGGGAACTTCAGCATGAGCACAGGGACTAACCCCGATAACATGCAGAAAGTGTCAGCGCCGGCGTTGTTTATGGCCACCATGCGGCGCGAGTTTCTACTCTCGTTCAGACGAAAAAGTGACCTGGCGAACCCGCTGATCTTTTTTCTCATGGTGGCGACGCTGTTCCCGCTGGGGGTGAGTCCTGAATCCGGCTTTCTGGCTCAGCTAGCACCCGGGGTTGTATGGGTGGCTGCCCTGCTGGCAACCCTGCTGTCGATGGATGCCCTGTTTCGCTCGGACTATGAGGACGGCTCGCTGGAACAGCTGCTGCTTAGCCCACAGCCGCTGTTTGTGGTGGTGCTGGCGAAAGTCAGTGCCCACTGGTGCATGACCGGGTTGGCACTGACCGTGATGGCGCCCCTGCTGGCCGTGATGCTGTTTTTGCCTGCTGAAGGGATGCCAGGGCTGATGTTGAGCCTGCTTTTGGGAACACCCACGCTCAGCTTGGTGGGGGCTATCGGTGCTGCTTTGACGGTAGGGCTGAAAAAGGGCGGTGTATTGATCTCACTGCTGGTCTTGCCGCTGTATATCCCGGTACTGATCTTTGGTTCCAGTGCTGTGCAGGCTGCCGTAACGGGGTTGCCGCTGGGAGGATACCTCGCGCTTTTGGGCGCGCTGCTGGCGCTTGCGCTGGCGCTTGCGCCACTGGCTATTGCGGCCGCATTGCGGATCTCAATCAGTAGTTAACAAGAAGAGAGACTATGGCTGACAAAAAATGGTTGCCGCGCTGGTTCTTCCAGCTTGCTTCACCTCGGTGGTGTTATCAGATCACCGGACGTCTATTGCCCTGGTTTCTGCTGGCAACCCTGATACTGCTGGCAGGGGGGACTGTCTGGTCGCTGTTGTTTGCCCCGGCAGACTATCAGCAGGGCAACAGTTTCCGCATCATCTATCTGCATGTCCCATCGGCCATTCTGGCGCAGTCGGCCTATATGTTGATGGCGGTAGCCGGAGCCATTGGTCTGATCTGGAAAATGAAGATGGCCGATATGGTACTCAAGTCGGCCGCACCGATCGGCGCCTCTATGGCAGTACTGGCGTTGGCCACCGGCGCAATCTGGGGTAAGCCCACCTGGGGCTCATGGTGGGTCTGGGATGCACGCCTGACCTCCATGCTGATTCTGCTGTTTCTCTACTTGGGCATAATGGCACTGAACTCTGCGATCGAAAACGAGTCAACTGCTGCTCAGGCATCGGCCGTGCTGGCGCTGGTCGGGGTGGTCAATATCCCGATTATCAAGTATTCGGTGGAGTGGTGGAATACGCTGCATCAGCCAGCCACGTTCAAACTGACAGAAAAACCGGCCATGCCGCCGGATATGTGGCTGCCGCTGCTGGTCATGGTGATTGGCTTTTACTGTTTTTTTGCAGTCAGCCTGATGCAGCGGCTGCGTAACGAAATAATCTGGCGCGAACGTCGTGCCAGTTGGGTTCGCGAACTACTGAATAAGCAGTGAGGTTCAGGTGAGTTTCAACAGTGTCTCCGAGTTTCTGGCCATGGGTGGACATGGTCTCTATGTTTGGCTCAGCTACGGTTTGGGGGCAGGCGTGATTGTAGCCAACCTGATCCTGCCGAAGTTGAGTCGTAACCGTCTGTTGGCGGAACAAAAACGCCGCCTGCGCCGGGAGGAAACCGCATGACCCCAAAACGCAAACAGCGTCTGATAATTGTGATGTTCATTCTGGTAGGTGTAAGCGTGTCCGTAGGGCTGACGCTTTTTGCACTGAACCAGAACATCAATCTGTTCTACTCACCCACCCAGATCGTCTCAGGTGAAGCACCTCAAAATACACGTATTCGTGCCGGTGGGATGGTGGTGGATGGCAGCGTCAAACGTGATCCCGATTCACTGTTCGTGCAATTTGACATTACCGACTATGACAAGACCGTGACGGTTGAATATGTTGGCATCCTGCCGGACCTGTTCCGTGAAGGGCAGGGAATTGTGGCTCAGGGCACGCTGAATGAGCGTGGTGTCCTGAATGCGGCTGAAGTTCTGGCCAAGCATGATGAAAACTACATGCCCCCCGAAGTGGCCGAAGCGCTGGCGAAGGCTGGTAAAATGCCGATGCCTGAGGGACAGGAGTTCAATAAATGATCTTTCCCGAACTGGGTGAATATGCACTGATTCTTGCACTGTGCCTGTCAGTATTGTTGACCGTGGTGCCGATGGTCGGCGCGACCCGCGGTAATGCTCTCTGGATGGGATTTGCCCGCCCTCTGAGCAAGGGTATGTTTCTGTTCACGCTGTTCAGCTTTTTGTGTCTGGGCTGGGCCTTTCTGGATAATGACTTCTCCGTTGTCTATGTAGCTAACAACTCCAATACGGCGCTGCCCTGGTATTATCGTCTTAGCGCCGTCTGGGGTGGCCATGAAGGCTCCCTGCTGCTGTGGGCGCTGATTCTTTCGGGCTGGACCGTAGCCGTAGCGATAAAAAGCCGCGACCTTCCACCGGACATCATTGCCCGCGTGCTGGCGGTAATGGGGTTGATATCGGTCGGTTTTTATCTGTTTATCCTGTTTACTTCCAGCCCGTTTGAACGCTATCTGCCTGGTTTTCCGCAGGAAGGTGCAGACCTTAATCCTCTGCTGCAGGATTTTGGCCTTATCGTCCATCCGCCCATGCTGTATATGGGTTATGTGGGCTTTGCGGTTTCCTTCGCTTTTGCCATTGCGGCCCTGCTCAGTGGGCGGCTTGATGCGGCATGGGCGCGCTGGTCACGTCCCTGGACGTCCGTTGCCTGGGCTTTTCTGACCCTTGGTATCGCTCTGGGCAGCTGGTGGGCCTACTACGAGCTAGGCTGGGGAGGCTGGTGGTTCTGGGATCCGGTTGAAAACGCATCCCTCATGCCGTGGCTGGTGGGTACCGCACTGATGCACAGCCTGGCCGTGACCGAAAAACGCGGTGTATTCAAAAGCTGGACCGTACTGCTTGCGATCTTCACCTTCTCGTTGAGTCTGCTGGGTACCTTCCTTGTACGCTCCGGTGTACTGACATCGGTACATGCTTTTGCTTCCGACCCTGAGCGTGGACTGTTCATTCTGATTATGCTGGCGATTGTCATTGGCGGCTCGCTCTTGTTGTATGCACTGCGTGCCGGTCAGATGAAGAGTGAATCAAGCTTTGGCCTGATGTCCCGTGAAAGCATGCTGCTGGTCAATAACGTACTGCTGGTTGTTGTCTGTGCAATGGTACTGCTGGGTACAATCTACCCGTTGATCGTTGATGCACTGGGGTTGGGCAAACTGTCTGTTGGGCCCCCCTATTTCAATGCTTTGTTCAACCCCTTGATGGCGATCCTGATGCTGGCGATGGGGGTCGGCGCCGTCAGCCGCTGGAAGCAGACATCCATGTCAATGATGGTGCAGCAGCTCTGGCTGCCGGGTGTGTTGGCGCTGGTGCTGGGAGCGGGCAGTGCCTGGCTCTATGCCGGTGAGTTGAAGCCCTGGGTAGTGCTGGGGCTGGTGCTGTCCTGGTGGGTAGTGCTGGCCGGCTTGCGTGATCTGTACAACCGCCTGCGTCACCGCCGCGAGAAGCTGAAGGGCTTGTCGAAGCAGACTCGCAGCTACTACGGCATGGTGCTGGCGCATGTGGGAGTGGCCGTTACGGTGGTGGGGGTTTCTCTGGTGTCGGTGTACACCGAGCAGCGCGATCTTCGAATGCAGCCGGGTGATACCCTGAGTTTCCGTGATTACACCTTTGTGTTTGAAGGAAGTAAGCACGTGGAAGGCCCTAATTTTACCTCCGACCAGGGGCAGATCAGGGTGCTGCACAAGGGCGAACCCTATGGATTCATGAAGCCTGAGAAACGACTCTATACCGCGCGTGGCAATGTAATGACCGAAGCCGCGATTGATCCCGGGTTTACCCGTGACCTGTATGTGGCCTTGGGCGAGCCGCTCGAAAATGGCGCCTGGGCTGTGCGCATGCAGTACAAGCCCTATGTACGCTGGCTTTGGCTTGGCGGGCTGTTGATGACGGCGGGTGGCCTGTTGGCCGCTTCCGATCCGCGCTACCGTAAGCGTCTGCGCCCGGCAGCGGCGCTGGCTGAAGCATGAGGATTTGAGATGAATAACCGCAAGATTCTGGTTTTTGTTCCACTGCTGGTTTTCATCCTGCTTGGCGTGTTTCTTTGGGTCGGGCTGTATCTTGACCCCCGTGAGCTGCCTTCCGAGCTGGCAAAAAACAAGCGTCCTGTACCGCAGTTCAGTCTGCCGTCGGTCACGGACCCCGAGCGGACTCTGACGGAAGCGGACCTGACCGGTGAAGTCGCCCTGCTCAATGTCTGGGCGACCTGGTGTCCGACCTGCAAGGAGGAACATGATTTCCTGAATATGCTTGCACTGGAGCAGGGTGTGACCATATACGGCGTCAACTACAAGGATGATCCTGCGAAGGCCCGTGAATGGCTGCGCCGCTACAAGGATCCATACAGGGCTGTGGTGCTGGATCAGAATGGCTCACTGGGCCTGGACCTGGGGGTCTACGGTGCACCTGAAACCTATGTGCTGGATGCGGCTGGACGTATTCGTTACCGCCATGTGGGAGCTGTTGATGCCGACGTATGGCAGACCCTGCAACAGGTAATGGCCAGTGTAGAGCAGGAGAGCACACAATGAGGGTATTTTTGCTGACTTTGCTGATCCTGCTGCCTGGTCTGTCTCAGGCAACAATTGATGCTTACGAGTTCAGCGACGAACAGTACGAAAAGCGGTTTCATGAGCTGACCGGCGAGCTGCGTTGTCCCAAGTGCCAGAACCAGAATATTGCGGATTCTGATGCTCCGCTGGCGGCGGACTTGCGACGTGAAGTGTACCGCATGCTGGAACAGGGGGAGCCTAATGAAAGCATCATCGATTTCATGGTGACCCGTTACGGTGAGTTTGTGCTGTACCGCCCAAGGGTCAATGAAGTGACATGGTTGCTGTGGTACGGACCTTTTGTCCTGTTGGGGATCGGTGTGTTGGCGGTTGTGATGATCAGCCGCAATCGCCGCCAGCACGTTGGATCCACCTCTGGAGAGGAAACGAGTCGAACCAGGCAAGCGGACGGACGAACGGACGAGTATGCGCCGGAGCCGGGGCTTGACCCGGAAGAGGCTGAGCGTCTGAAGAAGTTACTGCAACGGGATTCTGATAAATGAGTACATTGTGGATCGGCATAGCTGTCCTGACACTGGTTGCCCTGGCCTGTGTTTTCTGGCCGCTGGTGCGTCATCAGCAGCTGGCAAAGTCCGAGGCAACTCAACGTCAGCAACAAAACATCGATATTTTCCGTGAGCGACTGGCCGAACTGGAGTCCGAGCGCGAACAAGGAACGTTGGCAGCGGAGGAGTTCGCGACTCTTAAGCTTGAGTTGGAGCGTAACCTGTTGATCGATGCAGAGGATGTGCCGATGCAGAGCGCGCCGCTGGTTCGTGTTGGCCAGGCTCAGCTGGTCACCGTCACCTTGCTGGCGTTGATGATCCCGGCTGCGGCATTGGGGCTTTACAACCATCTGGGGCGTGCAGATGACCTGGCCCTTGCACTCAATGCGCCGGTCAGCCAAGGCTCTCAAGGTGAACAGATGAGTCTTGAGCAGGCTATTGCCGGGCTGGAGCGTGAGCTGGCGGCAAATCCGGATAACGCGCAAGGCTGGTACCTGTTGGCCAATACCTATATGAGCATGGGCAACTATGCCGGTGGTGCAGAGGCGTTCCGCGAACTGCTTCAGGTGCTGCCACAGGATGCCCCGCAATACGCCAGCGTAATGGGGCAGTTGGCACAGGCACTCTACTTTGCCGGTGAAACACAGATGACGGATGAGGTGCGCACTCAGATTGATGCAACGCTGAGTATTGATCCGACCGAAATTGCGGCGCTGGGGTTGCTCGGTATTGATGCCTTTGAAAAACAGGACTTCAATGCAGCCATAGAGCACTGGAACAAGGCACTGGCCGGTGCCGAAGGACAGGCCGCTGAGTCACTGCGCAGCGGGATTGAGCGAGCAAGAGCTGAGCTGGAAGCGAGAGGGGAGCCGGTCCCGGATATAGAAATAGAACAGGCTGCGCTGGCTGAGGTAAAACTGCAGGTATCACTGTCAGCCGAACTTGCGGAGCGGGCGCAGCCTGATCAGGTCGTGTTCATCTATGCACGACCGATAGGTGGTCGCATGCCGCTCGCAGCGGCACGCTATACAGTATCGGACTTACCAGTGGAGGTGATTCTGGATGACAGTATGGCGATGATGCCACAGGCACGCCTGTCACTGCATGATCAGGTTGAAGTGGGGGCCCGGATCAGCCTTTCCGGGCAACCGCAGGCCAGCAGTGGTGATTTCGAAAGCCGTCCGTTGCAGGTTTCTACTCGTCAGGGTGACGAGGCAGTTACACTGATCATCGACCAGGTGGTACAGTAACCTTCCGGCGAACATCGAACAGGTAAAAGGCAAGGGTATGGATATCAGTCTGCGCGAATGGCTCATCATCGGCGGTATACTGATCGTGGTACTGATTCTGATTGACGGCTGGCGCCGTGTGAGTGCCAACCGCAACCGTTTGCGTCTGGAAATTGACCGTACTCTTTCGGAGTTGGGTGAGGCAGAACCGTCGCAGCACAACCCTGAACTACCTAACGGCGGCGCACGGCGGCGCAGTCAGGAATCCGTACGAGAAACCCCGACACAAAAGCCAGCCGCAGCAAAGCCTGAACGAGCCGCAACAACACCGCCACAGCCAGTGCGGCGTGAGCCGGTATTCAATGAATCGATCACTTCCAAACCCGCGAAGCAGCCATCGAATGCCACGGCGGTACAGGCAGAGCTTAGCGAGATGGACCCGCTGTTTGATGATATTCCTGCCGATACCGAGACGGGCCGTGCTCGTCCGGTTCGGAACAGAAAGAAATCAACAGCAGAAAACGATTCAACACCAGCGCCGGTACAACAGACGATTGACGATGATCCTGAGCTGCTGCGCGCCGTCGAACAGGGTGAACTGCAGGGCGGTTCACTTGACTTCAATACCGATACCGCGCACGAAGAGAGTCAGATCAGTATCAGCCTGAATGACCGCATGGAGCTGGATTTTGAGCAGCCCATTCCGATCCTGTTCGACAAGGTACCCTCACCCGATGCGGCTGATCTCCCGGATGACACCCTTGCGGCCTATAAGCGCTCATTGAATGAACAGCCAGAACCTTCTCCGCGCCAGCGTATTGAGAACGATCCATTGCAAGGGCTGACGGCCACTGAGCTGCCAGCCGAACCGGACGAATCCCTGTTCAGCAGTACCGAGTTGGGTCTGGATGAAGAAAGCCCCGCTGTAGCAGAACCGACACCTGCAGTGTCTGAAGCGTCGGCTCCTGAAAAACCACGGCCCGGATTGCGCAGTGCACCCGATCCCGAGCACGTTCTGGTGATCACGGTCGTTGGCCGTAACCGTCAGCTGCTGCCGGGACCCGCTTTGCACAAGATCGTTACGGCCTGTGGCATGGAATGGGGCGAAATGTCGATTTATCATCGCAGTGAAACAGATGCGCCCGATGCTGCCGTCCAATTCAGTATGACCAACGCCGTTGCACCGGGTACCTTTGACCCAGAGCATCTGGAGCAGCTGCAAACACCTGCCGTGTCCTTCTTCATGTCCATGAGTGAACCGGATGATCCAATGAACGCTTATGAGTGCATGCTGGCGACCGCTGAAACGCTTGCCAAGCACCTCGACGGCGATCTGCTGGATGAAGACCGCTCCGTCATGCGTCCTCAAACCAAGGAACACTATCGCGAGCGCATTCGCGAGTTCGAGATGCACAACCGCACCCGGCGGGTACACTGATACCCGCTTTCGTTCCACCTCTGACCAGACCCAGACTCCATGACCCTGCCTGAATCCGTCGTGACCCGTGCCGAGCAGTTGCGCACCGAGATCGAACAACACAGTTACCGTTATTACGTGCTGGACGAGCCGAGTGTTCCGGATGCGGAATATGACCGGCTTTTCAATGAACTCAAAGCGCTGGAAGCAGAATATCCAGAGCTGGTGAGTGAAGACTCACCTACACAGCGGGTCGGTAAAAAGCCGGATTCAGGCTTTGCCGAAGTGCGTCATGAACAGCCCATGCTGTCGCTGGACAACGCCTTCAGTGATGATGAGATGGCTACCTTTGTTCGCCGCGCCCGTGAACGTCTGGGGCTGAGCTCTGATGCGCCGCTGGCCATTGTCAGTGAACCGAAGCTGGATGGCCTGGCGGTCAGCTTGCTGTACGAGCAGGGCCGATTGGTGCGTGCTGCAACCCGGGGCGATGGTTATACAGGTGAGGATATCACCCTTAATGTACGCACCCTGCCCAGCGTGCCTTTGCGTTTGTTGGGCGAAGGCTGGCCACGGCTGCTGGAAGTGCGGGGCGAGATTTACATGCCCAGAGCCGGTTTTGAACGGCTCAATGAACAGGCCCGTGATGCCGGTGAAAAAACCTTCGTCAATCCGCGTAATGCCGCCGCTGGCAGCCTGCGTCAGCTGGATCCGGCGGTTACCGCCCGGCGACCGCTGGAGTTCTGCTGTTACAGTACCGGCGTGGTTGCGGACGGGGAGCTGCCGGGCAGTCACATTGAACGGCTGCAACAACTCAACCGCTGGGGACTTAAAATCAATCCGGAAATGCGGCGTGTTGATGGGTTGGAGGGGTGTCGGGAAAGCTACCGCTCACTGGCGGATAAGCGCGATCAGTTGCCCTACGACATTGACGGCATTGTATTCAAACTGGACCGGCTTGATCAGCAGGAAGCGCTGGGCTATGTCGCCCGCGCACCGCGCTGGGCCATTGCGCACAAGTTCCCGGCTCAGGAAGAGATTACACGCCTCAAGGCGGTTGAGTTTCAGGTTGGCAGAACCGGAGCAATCACACCGGTGGCCAGGCTGGAGCCGGTCTTTGTGGGCGGAGTCACCGTCAGCAACGCGACCCTGCATAACATGGATGAAATCGCCCGACTTGATGTGCATGCCGGTGACTGGGTCACGGTACGCCGTGCCGGTGATGTCATTCCGCAAATCGTACAGGTATTGAAGGAGCGTCGCGATGGCACTGAACAAAACATCAGCATTCCTTCATCCTGTCCGGTATGTGGATCGGATGTGGAGCGTACTCGGCTGATCAAGCGAGGCAAGGGACGGGAACAGGTCAGTGAAGGCTCAATCTACCGCTGTGTCGGTCGACTCTCGTGCCGTGCCCAGCTGACCCAGGCCCTGATCCATTTTGTCTCGCGCAAGGCGATGGACATAGATGGGCTGGGCGAAAAGAATATTGAACAGCTGGTTGAGCGTGGCCTGATAAAGTCTCCGGCTGATCTGTATCGACTACGGGTGGAAGACCTGCTCGAACTCGACGGTTTCGCACAGGTGTCAGCTGAAAAACTGTACAGCGCCATTGCGTCCAGCCGCCGCGTGGAGCTGGCCCGCTTTATCTACGCGCTTGGCATTCCGGAAGTGGGGGAAGGCACGGCGCGCACGCTGGCGCTGCAGCTGGGGTCTCTTGCGCGGTTGCGTCAGGCACTGCCGTTGCTGCTGACATGGTTGCCGGATATCGGGCTGGAAGTAGGGCATGAGATTCATAACTTCATGCAGGACGAGCATAACTGCCAAGTGATGGATGCATTACTGGCACAGGGCATTGAACTTCAGCAGGAGGCCGATATTGCAGCAGCGCTGCAGGGCGCCATCAGTCTGCCGATGTTGCTGCAGCGGCTGGACATACCGGGAGTGGCCAAAACCGGTGCTACGGCTCTGGCCGATCACTTCCGGTCACTGGAGCCTCTTCTGCAGGCAGATGCCGAGGCACTGGAATCGGTTGCCAAGCTCAGCAAAAAGGCGCGTAGCGGCCTGCTGCAGAAGTTGGCAGAGCCTGACTGGTGTGAGCAGGCAAGGGCACTGGAGCAGCAACTAAAGGCCTTTGGCATGCACTGGCAGTGCGAGGGTCCGTCTGATACCGGCTCCACACAGCCACTGGCCGGGCAGACCTGGGTACTGACTGGAACACTCGAAACCATGACCCGAGACGAGGCCAAGGATCGCTTGCTGGCACTGGGTGCCAAGGTCAGCGGCTCCGTCTCCGGCAAGACTCAGTGTGTGGTGGCCGGTCCGGGTGCGGGTTCCAAGCTGAACAAGGCGACAGAGCTGGGTATTGAGGTACTGGACGAGGATGCATTTATGAATCAGTTACAGGCTTGGGAAAAGGCATGATTGTTCCCTGGCAGTCACTGGACCCGGATACACTGCAGAATCTGCTGGAGGAGTTTGTCAGTCGTGACGGCACCGACTATGGTGAACAGGAACTCAGTCTGGCACAGAAGGCCGAGCAGATTCGACTGAAGCTGATCAGCGGTGAGGCTCTGCTGCTGTTCAGCGAAAGCACCGGTCAGTGCAACATTGTGCCCCGTGAACGCTTGCCGGAGTTTGATCACTGAGCCCGGCGGCGAGGAGATAGTGGATGGAGCAACTGGATCAGATCAGTACACTGATCGCCCTTTCGATGGGGGTGGCCTGGGCCAGTGGCATCAATCTTTATGCCACGGTGCTCATGCTGGGTGTACTGAACAATATGGGCCATATCAGCCTGCCGCCGGGGCTGGAAATAGTCTCTGATCCATTGGTGCTGATTGCCGCCGGTTTCATGTACTGCGTTGAGTTTTTCGCTGACAAAACACCGGGGGTTGATACGGGCTGGGACGCCTTGCATACCTTTATTCGCATCCCTGCAGGAGCTGCTCTGGCGGCGGGAGCCGTGGGTGATCTGAGCCCAGCTGTTGGGCTTGCAGCAGCCCTGACCGGCGCTTCAGTGGCCGCAGGCAGCCATGCACTCAAGGCGGGCAGTCGGGTCATGATCAACACTTCTCCCGAGCCGGTCAGCAATTGGGTCGCGTCATTCAGTGAGGACCTGCTTGTAATCGGAGGGCTTTGGACGGCCCTTAACCACCCGTTATGGTTTTTGGGTGGGCTCATACTGTTTATCCTGCTGCTGGTCTGGCTGTTGCCGAAACTCTGGCGCGGAGTGAAAAAAGTGTTCGGGTTTCTGGCCAGACTGTTTGGGGGCCAGAAAGATGACAGCCCGAGCCCCGAAGGTGATCTGGAGCGTGACGCACGCCGTGCGGCTGCACCCCGTCCAGGCATTAAGCCTCAGCTGCCTCCGGACTGATCAGGCCCAGCTCTCTACATGACCATCATTGATCAGCATTCTGATCAGATCGGTGCGACACACAATGCCTTCCAGCTTCTCGTCGCGGTCTATCACCGGAATTGCGCCGATGGGGTAACGCACAAAGCTGGCGGCAATGCTGGAAACCTCAGTGTCGGGTGAAGCTACTATCATTTGGCGATGATAGGCCTGAGTGACACTGACCGGTGAGTCAGTGCCACGTTGCATGATGTCGTGTATGGAGATAATGCCCAATGCCCGTTCGTCAGCATCTACCACCATCAGATGCGAAACTTCCTGCTCCTGCATCAAGGCCCAAGCCTGACGCAGACTGGTTTCCGGCGGAATGGTGAGCACGGGGCTGGTCATGATCTGGGCCGCCCGCAGCCCTTGCGGCTTTTTGGGCTTGTCACCGGCGGTGCTGGCGTCCTGATAGGCTTTCTGCGAAGCCTTGCCTGGACTTTCACCGGGAACCTGAAAGCGCTCCTTTGATAGCTGTATGCGCTGCTCAAGATCCTGTTGCTGACGAATCTGGTCTTCAGAACCCGGTACAGCAGCACTGTTGATGCTTTGAGTCAGACCTTCCACTCCGCGGGGGCGAAACAGAGACTCAACTGGTGTCTGGATCCGATACCCCTGATCGTAGATGACAAGTGCCATAAACTGCTACTCCGCCAGTGCCGGATAATGCCGGCCTTCTTATTATAGCGTCTTGCGGATCAAATTCTTGACCATAAAACGCGCCGGGTTAAGGATCCGAACCTGATCTGCAGCAAGCGGCAACGGCGCACCGCTGATCAGGGCCGCGATCAACTGCCCACAGATTGGACCACTGAGCAGCCCTTTCGATCCATGGCCCACATTCACGAAGAGCCCACGCTGCAGCGGAGGCCGTGCAGTGAAGGGCCAACGGGCATCATCGCGCAGCTTGGCATAGGTCTCGATGAAAGCGTCGTGGTCCGCTACTGCACCCGCCAGCGGCAGATAGTCGGGTGTACTACAGCGAAATGCGACCTTGCCCTCAAGCGACTGCTGCTGCAGGGCCTGGCCCAGCTTTGGCAGAGCCCGCTGCAGAATATCCAGATTGTGCTGGTGCTCTTCCTGTCGTACCTGATCATTGCTGTCATGCAGTACAAATGATGCACCGAAACAGTACTCACCATTCAGCGGAGGGGAGATATAGCCCTCACCACAGACGACCGTTTTCAGCGGCGGGAGCCCGGCCGGTGCAGACGCCTGACTGGTCTGGCCTCTGATTGGTTTGAGCGGCAACTGTGACAGTGGATCAAACCTCACGGCCTGGCTGGCGCAGCAGACCACGACCTGCTCGCTACTGAATCCGCTGTTGCCCAGGTGCCAGCGCCCGGAACGACGCTCAAGTGTCTCAACGGGCGTGTTGTAGTGGCACTCAATATTGGGGTGTGACAGCAGCAACTCACACAACCGGGCAGGCGCTATCCAGCCTGCGGTGGGGAAAAACAGCCCGCCCTCACCGGTTGTGATGCCTGCCAGCTCACTGGCGGTTGCCGCATCCACGGCACGAACCAGAGAATAGGGGTAGGCGGCCTGTTCGATGACCTGCTGTTGCCGTTCGGCTTCCTTATCGGTCAGAGCCAGCTGCAGTACACCGCAACACTGGCCTAGCTCGGGGTGTTCCTCGCTAAGAGTAGCCAGCAACGCGCTGGTATGAATCAGGCCGCTGAGATGAAAGTGGCTGTGTAGGGTTGGGCTGGCGGGCAGCTTTGCATACAGAGCCCCTTGAGGGTTGCCAGAACCCTCCATCGCCGGAGCTGCATGGCGTTCCAGCACGATGACCCTGTAGCCCTGCGATGCCAGTGCGTATGCGGTGGAAGCACCGGCGATGCCGGCTCCAATCACCACAATTGGCTCGTCCGTGATGGCAGCGGCTGGGCGCTGAAACCAGATCGGAGTGTCCGCCGGTGTGGCGTCAAAGGGGGCGAGCGTCATTCGACCGCTGAGCATTTCCCGCTTGCGGCCAAAGCCAGGGCGCTTGATGACTTCGAAACCGACCTCCTGCAGGCCACGCCGAACCACTCCGGCTGCGGTGAAGGTCGCAAAGGTGCTGCCCGGCCTGCTAAGGCGTGCAATTTCACTGAACAGTTGTTCATTCCAGAGCTCAGGGTTGCGTGCCGGGGCGAAACCGTCCAGAAACCAGGTATCCACTCGCGCATCAAGCCGGGGCAGTGTCTCCAGTGCATCCCCAAACAGCAGCGTCAGCAGAATACGCCCGGCATCAAACACGAGGGTATAGGCTCCGGCGACCGGCTGTGGGTAACTTTTAAGAAGCTGCTTGGCCCCATCGCTGAATTCGGAAAAGTTCGACAGAGCTTGCCTGAGATCGGCAGCGCTTAGCGGGTATTTCTCACAGGAAATGTAGTGCAGCTGCTGCTCTGCTGGAGCTTGTTGCAGCCATAACGCGCGGCAACACAGAAAGTTCAGCCCGGTTCCAAAACCGGTTTCAGCCACCACGAAAGGGGCGCCGCTGGCTTCACTGAATCGTTGCTCAAGCGCATTGGCATCCAGAAAAACATGGCGCGTTTCCGCTATGCCGCCGGCGCGGTTGAAATAGATATCTTCAAACAGCGTGGATGACGGTACGCCATCCTGCCACTCCAGATCGGCCTGCTGCAGTGGTGCTTGAGGGTCAGTCATGCTCGTTTGCTGCTGAGGGCGCCTGTTGCTCGCGTGCCGGCTTCATCAGGTGCAGTGAGCGGGTGCGCTTCAAGGCACGGTTCTCATGGTGCAGCGCGGTTTTTGCCAGCATGTGAGCGGTCACCGGAGCCGTGATCAGCAGGAACAGGGTGATCAGCAGTTCGTGCAGGCTGAGATAGCCCTGTTCATAAGTCATCAGGATCATGGAGGCGATCAGAATACCGCCCATGCCTAGTGTGGTCGCCTTGGTTGGTGCGTGCAGGCGGGTATAAAAGTCAGGCAGCCGGCTGAGGCCGACCGAGCCTACCAGCACAAAGAAGCCACCGATCAGCAGCAATATGGATACCAGAAGTTCAACCCAAAAAGTCATATGCAAACCTATTCAATGATGTCGCCGCGCAGCAGATATTTGCACAGGGCCACGGTGCTGACGAAGCCTAGCATCGCAATCAGCAAAGCTGCTTCAAAATAGAGGCTGGTACGCATGTACATGCCGTACAGCAGAATCAGGGCGATGCTGTTGATATACATGGTGTCCAGCGCCAGAATTCGATCCGACAGATCAGGCCCGCGCAGCAGTCGCCACAGGTTGAGAATCAGGGCAACACAGAGAATGCCGCTGACGATCATGAGTGCCGTGTCTAGCATGCAAAAATCTCCTTCAGCGGCGCTTCATAACGTGACTTGATGGTGGCAATGAGAGCCTGTTCGTCGGTCACATGCAACGCATGAATATAGAGCCACTTGTGGTCAGACGACAGCTCCGAGCTCACGGTGCCCGGTGTCAGGGAAACGGTGCTGGCCAGCAGCGTAATCGGCAACTCTTCTTTAATATCCAACGGCACGGCAACGAACGCTGGCTGCAGCCGGCGCACCGGTCCCAGTACCAGAATGGCAACCTCGATATTGGCAACCACGATATCCCCCAGCACCTTGAGAATGTACTTCAGTGCCAGTAAAGGGCGCCTCACATGAGGCTGCTCGGTTTTGAGTGGAGCACACAGTATGGGGATCACCAGTGACAGAAACGCGCCGAGTACAATATGCCCCGGTGCAACCGTGTTGTTCAGCAACAGCCAAACGATAAACAGCAACAGGCTGTGTATCGGCATGGGCAGCCAGAATGAGCGACTCATGAAGGACCTCCCGGCAGCAGAACAGGCAAGTGAATCGGTACAGAGTGCAGCTGGTGTGCGGCCTCACGGGTATACTCCGTCATTGGGCCACCCAAAACCACAAGCATCGGGGCTGCCAGCAGGAGCAAGGTAACGGCAGCGAGGTGCCAGGGTGAAGCGACCTCGCCTTGACTCTTGTCGGTGCTGCGACGCCAGAACAGCGTTGTACCGGCACGTGACAGTGCGATGATGGCAATCAGGCTACTGATCAGCAAGACCGGCCATACCCAAAGCATTTCAGTGGTGCCGTGGGCGGCCTGCAGCAGCAAAACCTTGCCGACAAAGCCTGAGAAAGGCGGAATGCCAGCCACTGTCATGGCACCAATAAAAAACAGCACACCCAGTAGCGCCGGTTGGCGTACGCGACGAGATACCACAAAACGGTCAGCGGCCTTGCCGCGTTGTTGCCCGATCAGATCTGCGATCAGAAACAGCGCTGCGCACACCAGCGTACTGTGGACCAGGTAATAGAGCCCGGCCGATGTGGCATCTTCGTTCTGCAGCGCGATCGATACCAGCAGTGTCCCCACCGAAATTACCACCAGGTTGGCCGTCAGCTCGCGCAGGTTGGGGCTGGCAAGTGCGCCAATACTGCCAACCACCAGGGTTAGCAGGGCCAGCGGCCAGATCCAGGGCTGGGCCATGAATGCCAGCTCACCGGCATTTTCGCCGAATACAACGGTATGGATTCTGAAAATACTGTAGATGCCGACCTTGGTCATGATCGCGAACAGCGCAGCAACGGGGGCGCTGGCCGACGCATAGGTACGTGTCAGCCAGAAATGCAGCGGCAGCATCGCGGCCTTAAGGCCGAATACCACCAGCAACAACAGGCCACCGGCACGGGCCAGGGTCTTCTCACCGCCGGAAAGCGCTGCAATCTTGGTCGACATGTCGGCGATGTTCAGGGTACCCAGTGTGCCGTAAAGAATGCCCAAGGCGAACAGGAACAGGCTGGAACCGACCAGGTTCAGCGCGACATAGTGAAAGCTGGCCTGAGTCTTCTGCTTGCCACCACCGTGAATCAGCAGGGCGTAGGAGGCAATCAACAGCACCTCAAAGAAGACGAACAGGTTAAAGGCGTCACCGGTCAGGAATGCGCCATTGATGCCCATGATCTGGAACAGTACCAGCGGGTGGAAGTAGGAACCAGTGCGGTCATCGCCGGCGCAGGCATACAGAATCGAGGCCAGCCCCAGCACCGAGGTCAACAGCACCAGAAGGCTGGAGAGGCGGTCAGCGACCAGCACAATACCGAATGGAGGCTGCCAGTCGCCCAGAACGTAAAGCTGAATCCCCTGTTGCTGAACCTGCAATAGCAGAATGGATACGAGCAGTGTCAATGCCGAAAAGAACAGAGCGGCTGCACGCTGTCGATCTGGACTGCCGCACAGTGGAGGCAACAGCAGCAACAGAGCGCCAATCATGGGAATCAGGATCGGCAGAATGGGCAGGTGTGCGGTCATGCCTTCTCCTTACGGCTGCGGGCCTTGGTTTCGGGCTGAGGAGGCAGACGACCGTCCACATGATCATTGCCAAGGTCGGCACGGGCACGCATGGCCAGAATGACGATGAAGGCGGTCATGGCAAAACCGATCACAATGGCTGTCAGTACCAGCGCCTGTGGCAGCGGGTCAGCGTAACTGTAAGAGGTACCAAGAATGGCCGCACCATCCAGCTTCAAACGCCCACTGGAAAACAGGAACAGATTGACGGCGTAGGACAGCAAGGTAATGCCGAGCACCACCGGGAAGGTTCTGCCCCGCAGGCAGAGGAAAATCCCTGAAAAGGTCAGCAGGCCGACACAGGTCGCGTATACGGCTTCCATTATTCAGACTCCGGCAAAGTGGGTCGATGGTTGGTAGTCAGTTTGCCCAGGTTGGCCAGGATCAGCAGGGTAGCCCCCACAACGGTCAGGTAAACCCCAAGATCAAACAGCATGGCGCTGGCCAGTTCAAATTCGCCGATCCAGGGCAAGCTGAAATAGTCGAACCAGGATGTCAGGAACGGGCGATCGAAGACCCAGCTGCCCATTCCGGTCAGGGTGGCGATCAGCACACCGCTGGCAATTAGCCACTGGTAATTGACCTTCAAGCGCTCTTTGATCCAGTCGACCCCATGAGCAACATATTGCTGGACCAGAGCGACAGAGGTAACAAGACCCGCAATGAAGCCGCCGCCGGGCAGGTTATGGCCGCGCAAGAAAATGTAAACCGACACCAGCAGGGCCAAGGGCAGCAGGCTCTGCGAAATGACGGCCAGCATCATGGGGTGACGGTCGCTGGCCCAGGCACGGCCACTCTCGTCCCCGGCAGGCATGTAGAGCCGCATGCGTACGATCAGTTTATAGATACCCAGAGCTGCAATACCCAGTACCGTAATTTCACCCAGGGTATCGAAACCACGGAAATCCACCAGAATCACGTTGACTACGTTGGTACCACCGCCACCGGTTTTGCTGTTGGCCAGGAAAAAGTCAGAGATGCTGTGCAGCGGTCGGGTCATCAACGCATAGTTGATGGTGCCAATGATGCCGCCGAGCATGGCTGCAATACCCAGATCGCGGACCACCCGCTTGGGGGAGGATTCCTTGGGCGTCTTCTGTGGCAAGAAGAACAGGGCCAACATCAGCAGGATTACGGTCACCACCTCGACCGAAAGCTGAGTAAGGGCCAGATCCGGCGCCGAGAAGCGGGCAAAGGTAATGGACACGATCAGCCCGACCACCGACAGGGTCAGCAGTGAAATCATACGCTTGCGGTGCCACACCACCGTCGCCAGTGCGCTGAGGCAGAGCAGTACGGCTGCCGTGATTTCAACTGCATCGATCGGCAGGTGAGGGCGCAGGCCGGCTGTGGTGTTCAGATCCATCAATGGGCCTGCCATCAAAACCAGTGCAAACAGCAGCAACAGGAACATGTAGCGCTGCAGAGAGCCGTTCTCGAGGAAGCCGTGGATACTGCGAGCCGTGCGCACCATTTGTTGAATGATGCGCTCAAACACCAGCTTGGCATCGGTTTCCGGGAATTGAGCCTGGAACTGATACAGGTGACGGCGGTTATAGTAGATCATCAGGCCGCCAGCCAGTGCGATGATGCTCATCAGCAATGGCAGGTTGAAGCCGTGCCAGATCGACAGGCTGTATTCCGGCACATTGCCGTCCAGCACCGCCGACGATGCGGACTCCAGTAGCCCGCCCACGATGAAGCCGGGGAAAATGCCAAGCAGAAGACACAGTGTTACCAGAATCTCGACCGGTATTTTCATATAGCGCGGTGGTTCATGGGGTGTCTTGGGCAGGTCGATCGGCTCGCCGTTAAAAAACACGTCATGGATAAAGCGCATCGAGTAAGCCACTGCAAAAATACCCGCCAGCGTCGCCAGTACCGGTACCATCCAGGACAGTGAGCCCAGAGCTACCTGATGCAGCGTCTCGGCAAAGAACATCTCCTTCGACAGAAAGCCGTTGAGCAAAGGTACACCGGCCATGGATGCTGCTGCCACCATCGCCAGCGTGGCAGTATGCGGCATGTAATGCCACAGACCGTTCAGCTTGCGCATGTCGCGTGAACCGGATTCGTGATCAATGATGCCGGCAGCCATGAATAGCGACGCCTTGAATGTGGCATGGTTAATGATATGAAACACGGCCGCCACGGCGGCCAGTTCGGTGTCCATGCCCAGCAACAGCGTGATCAGGCCCAAATGGCTCACGGTGGAATAGGCCAGCAGCCCTTTCAAATCATGCTTGAACAGCGCGATATAGGCACCCAGCAGCAGGGTGGCAAGACCGGTCAGGCTGACGGTCAGGAACCAGAGCTCGGTACCGGACAAAACCGGATAGAAGCGAGCCAGCAGGAAGATGCCTGCCTTGACCATGGTAGCCGAGTGGAGGTAAGCACTGACGGGTGTGGGGGCCGACATGGCATGTGGCAGCCAGAAATGAAATGGAAACTGGGCCGACTTGGTGAATGCACCGAGCAGAACCAGAATCAGTGCAACCGGGTAGGCTGCATGCTCGCGCAGAGTATCACCGCTGGCCAGTACCACGCTGAGATCGTAGCTGCCGACAATATGAGCGACCAGCAGCAGGCCTGCAAGCAGGGCAAGCCCCCCGGCACCCGTAACCGTCAGGGCCATGCGGGCGCCCTTGCGTGCCTCGCTCTTGTGGTGCCAGAAACTGATCAACAGAAAGGAGCTGATACTGGTCAGCTCCCAGAACATCCATAGCTGCAGCAGGTTGTTGGATGTCACGATGCCGACCATCGATGTCATGAACAGGATCAGGTAGGCATAAAAGCGCGCCATGGAATCCTGGGGCGAGAGGTAATAGCGGGCATACAAAATGATCAGCAGACCAATGCCAAGAATCAGCAGCAGAAACAGCAGCGCAAGGCCGTCGAGCCGGAACGACAGCTCCAGTCCAAGCTCGGGTATCCAGCTGAACGTTTGTTGCAGGGTTTCGCCGGCAAATATCTGCGGCACGGCCTGCAGTACCAGAAACAGTGACAGTGCCGGCAACATGGCAGTGAACCATGCACAGGCGCTGCGACCGAAGCGTTCGGTGAACAGGGGGACCAGGGTGCCGATCAGGGGTAATAACGGAATCCAGAATAGGCTCATCTGCTGGGCGTGCTCCGGTCGGTAGCGGGTGAATTCATGTATTAGCGGTCGATGAAATATGCGCTGAATGAGAGTAATTTATACCTTTTGACGGCTCCAGAGTCCACCAAATGCGGTCGAGCAGGGCGGACTTTCCAGCAACATGTGTGCCAGTGAAAAGACCGCCTTGATGTCAGAAAAGTTCAGAACAGGAGCTGTTGTACTTGTTCAAGCACGGCCGTTTCTGTCCAGGGCTTGGTCAGGTAGGCAGAAACACCTGCGGCTTCGGCTTCGCCACGGTGCTTGCGCGTTGAGCGGGAGGTTATCATGATGATGGGGATATCATTGAAGTTTTGGCTGTTGCGTACAATGGCCGCCAGTTCCATGCCGCTCATGCGGGGCATTTCCAGGTCCGTCAAAATCATGTCGGGCGGGTTGGCGCGCACCTTGTCGAGTGCATCCAGTCCATCAATGGCCGTGGTGACATCGTAGCCACTGTCGCTGAGCAATGTCTCGAGTGTTTTGCGTGCACTGAGTGAGTCGTCAACGACCAGCAAGCGTGGCAAGTGCAGGTCAAGGTTGGCATCAGGCGATTCCAGAGCCGTTGCCAGTACCGAGTGCCGGTGACGTACGCGGGCCTGCAGGTCAATAATGGGAGCGATTTCGCCGTTGGCAAGAATGGTCACGCCTGGAATGCCAGGGATGTCGGGTATATGCTCCCCCATCGATTTGAAGACCTGCTCTCGGTGCGCCAGTATTTCAGGTACAAATACGGCTGCTTCCTCATCCTGATCAAGCTGTACCAGTACGACAGGGTGTATGCGCATGGCGGCATAATCCGGAACGGCTTCACCCGTCAGGCCTTCAAGGGTATAGGCAGGGTATTCTGCATCTGCCGTAACGAAAACGGGCCGTTCATTATGTGTCTGCAGCTGCCCGTCAAGTGAAAGCAGGTTCTTGCTGATGCTGTGGCTGGACAAGGCATGGATTTTTCCGTTGCCCGAACGTACCAGCAGGGTGTGTACGAGGAGGGAAGATGCCGGCATCGACAGGTCAAACCGGGTGCCTTTGCCCGTCTGTGAATGAATGGTGAGTGTACCCTGCATGCGGGAAACCTGCTGATAGACCACATCCATGCCGATACCGCGACCGGACAGCTGGCTGATTTCGTCCCGCGTTGAAAAACCGGGCACAAGAATCAAGCGCTGGATTTCAGCATCGCTCAATACCGAGGATGGCTGAATCAACTGCTTGCGCTCGGCAATTTCACGTACGCGTTGCAGATTAATACCGGCGCCGTCATCTTCACAACTGACCTGGACTTTACTCTGGCGCTGGCTGAAACTGATTTTCAGTGTGCCGGTTTCATCCTTGCCAGCCTCGAACCGCATGTGCGGTGTTTCCAGGCCATGATCGACGGCATTGCGGATGATGTGCATCAGAGGGTCAGCCAGCTGATTCAAGATCTGACTGTCCATCATCACGCCTTCACCTTCAATTACCAGTCGCGCCTGTTTGCCCGAGGCTCGGCAGGCTTGTCGCATGATGCGTTGCATGCGGGAGGTGATGCTTCTGACAGGCACCAATCGGGTGTTGAGTACGTTTTCCAGAGACTCTTTCTGCAAGTTGGCCTGAGCCACGTGCAGTTCAGTGAGTTGCCTCAGTTGCTGAGCTGTCTGATGGTCAACTTCACGTACGTCAGCAACGGCTTCCTGCAGCTGCGACAAGGTCGCGTGCATATCGTGATAACGGTCCATCTCCAACGGGTCAAAGTCCGTGTCACCTTCCTGCATGGAAGGTGTCAGGGTGAAATGGTCGTGCAGTTGCTGCTCCAGATCAAACATCACTGTCTGCAGTACACGCTGGCGGTCTCGGTTGGAGCGGGTCAGGCGGCGCAGTTGCAGCAGGCTGTCATCCAGCTGTGCGTTCAGCGTGCTTGACTCTCCGGTGATACGGAACAGATTGTCGAGGATACCGACCGGAACCCGTATCTGGTTATTGTCACGAGATTCCTGCTGAACCGGAGTGTTGAGCTGCGGCTCTGCTGCTTGAAACTCGGCCTGTTCGCGACGACGGTGGCGCTCTGCATCGTCGAGTGCTGCTGAAGCACACTCAACCCCCTCTGTCTGCAACCGGAAGAACCAGTTCATCAACTGCTGTAGCTGGGTCACGGCGGTTTCAGGCAGTTGACCGCCTTCGGTTACAGCCTCGCTCATCTGGGCCAGACAGTCGGCTGCATCTGTCAGGTCCTGTGACAGCTGCTCACCGGGGAGCGTGGAGGTATCGGTCAATACTTCCAGAATGTCTTCAAGATGATGAGTCAAGTTGGCAAGGCCGCGTATGCCTGCCATGTTGGCCAGCCCCTTGATGGTGTGTGCGGCACGTTGTGCGCCCAGCAAACCGTTGACATCTCGATCACTTATCACAGCTTGCAGCTGTAGCTGGAACTCATCCACCAAAAGCGGCAACTCGGCGCACAGCATATCCATCAGCTGAAGATCTATTTCATCACCTGTGCTCAGGTCAATATCGTCTGCTGTGGCGGTCTGAAGTTCTATTTGGTCCGGTGATCGGAGACTGGTTAGTGCCAGCAGTCCTGAAATAAAAGCGGCCTGCTGGGGGTCAGTATGAATAGGCAGGCAGTCATCACTGAGGCAATCAATCAGATCTTCTCGGATCAACTTGTCGGCCGGAGCGTCCAGGTGTCGATGCAAAGCGCTGAGGCAGTGGGCAAAGTGGGTGCGGTTATAGTCGAAAAATTGTTCCGGATGCTGGCGAAAGAGGTCGAGGTTGGCGCCAAGACCCTGCAGCAGCAACTGGGCTCCAGTCAGATTGACGGTAGCGCAGGCGCGGCTCAAGGGCTGGAGGGCGTCCAGGCTGGTCTCCAATAGTGCCATAGTGTCGCTGGGTGGTTGTTGCCACTGCAGCTCCAATGCCTGCAGTGAACTCGTCAGCATGGCCATAATGCCCGGATCTACGGCGGGGCCATCCTGTTCCAGCAGCGACATGTCCACCTCACAAAAGCGGTCGCCACTTCGGTGCTCATCAATGAATGGATCTGCATCGGCCTGTGTGTGATTTTCGGGTCCGTCGGGGGCGGCGGGCAACGTCTCTTGAATAAGCTCTAACTGGTCCTTTTGTTCACTCGAGTCCAGCGGTTCTGGCCAGCGTGGGTCGAGCAATAGATCCAGAACACTGATTGCCCGCTGTTGGTCAGGGTGTTGCAGCAGCTGTTGCAATGCAGACTGTAATTCAAGAACGGGAGTGGCATGAAGGGCTTCCACTCCCTCAACCCGTTCGGCCGCCAGGGCCACCAGGTCCGCTAATACTGGCGAATCCGCAGCAAGTGTTTCACTCAGCTCAGCCAGCCCCTCGGCCAGTGCCTCTGGGTCGTCAGTGTGCTCAAAGCAGTTCAATAACTGTTCTGAAGGCGTGCAGCTGTCCATGTCAGCTTGAGCCTCGATCGCGGCAGCTGTTTCGAGAGGAGCTGCAAGGCGACGCAGGCGTGGCCATTCTTCTTCCAACAGCTGTGGCAGTAACTCCAGATCCTGTGGGTCGAGTGGCGAGTCCCATACGTCTGTTAAATGCGCCTGCTGCACATATTCCAGCAGGCTTTTCGGCGTGTCCGCATTCAAGATCAGGCCCAGTTGGTGCAGCACACTCTCAGCCTGGGCCGGGCTCAGAGCTGCTCCCTGTTCTGCCTCGATCTGCTCTGCCAGCAGGGCCATCAGGTCGCCACATCCCGGCATCCCCTGATCGTGAAACAGATCTGCCAGCTGATTCATTTGCTCGCTGATACTGTCTGGTTCACTCCCGCTGTCGGTTTGAAGGCACTCAATCAGTTGCTGCAGCGACTCAAGAGCCGTCGTGCTTGTGGTCTGGTCCATGACGACCCCCTTTACTCGGCCTGCTGCAGCTTGAATACGCTTATGGAGCGCTGCAGTTCATCGGCCGCGCCAACCAGTCGTTCAGACAACTGTTTCTGTTGCAGCATCTCGGTATTGGTTGCGTGTGTGAAGTCGTTAATGCTGCCAGCACGCTGGCGCAGATTCTGGGCCAGCTTTGCCTGGCCGGTTGCGCTTTGCGCAATACGTACCACGGACTCAACCAGAGACTGGGTCGTTTTGCGGGTTTCTTCCATACGTTCACCCGCCTGTTCGGCCAATCGTGTACCGGATACCACATCTTCAATTACGGTGTTTATGACGTGAATGGTATCAGCAGTTTCCAACTGAATATTGTTAACCAGGCTTTCGATCTCGGCGGTCGCTTCACGTGAGTTTTCAGCCAATCGCTGCACCTCATCAACAACAACCATCAGGCCGCGGCCGGCCTCGCCTGCCGAAGCGGCATGCATACTGGCGTTCAATGACAAAATATGGGTTCGTTCGGAAATGTTGTTGATCAGGCTGATAATACCGCCTATCTCCTGTGAACGTTCTCCCAGACGCTTGATGCGTTTTTCGGCCTCATGGATCGTCTGGCGAATCTTGTTGATACTGGCTACTGTTGCCGAAACGGATTCCTTGGCATTTTCTGTCGTATTGATCGCCTTTTGAGAGGCACTGTTGGTAACGGCTGCCAATTTGGCAATCAGTTGCATTGCCTGAATGGCTGAATCAAGGCCTTGCAGTGTTTCGTTGATCTGCTCCTGTTCTTTACTGGCGTGCAGAAGCACCGCTTCCGACTGTGTTTTAACCTGTACCGAGGTGCTGTTGACCTCAGAGGTAACCGCGCTGACTTCACGCAATACGTTTTCAATCGAGTTGGTCAGCTGGTTGATGGAGTCCGCCACTGCACCGGTGATATCTTCTGCAACCGGTACGCGTACAGTCAGGTCGCGCTGACTGATCTTGAATACATTCTGAATCAGCTGAATGATTGAGTCGTTCAGTTTCTTGTTTTCTTCCGACTGGCGGGCAATTGCCGCCTCCTTTTCATCCAGCAAACTGTTCAGTACGCTTGCCATTTGTCCAAGTTCATCGCGGCTTTCCAACTCTGTACGTGCATCGGTATCACCATTACGTACCGCATTTACAGTGGCGTAGAGCTTGGCAATCGGATCCAGAACGCCGTGCTTGACGATTGCCATGGCGGCGATAAGGGCGAAGCTGAGCAGCAGCAATGATCCAAGAAACAGTTTGAGCATTTCCGCCTTGGCTTCGTTGCGTTGGGCAATGGCTTCAGCACTGTAGATGTCCGGCAGCAGTTTCAACACGATGTTTTCATGCTGCAGCGTGGCAAAAATGGGGCCGAACGCCTTTTGCAGCCGGAGTACCCGCTCCTTGCGTGGGGCTGACGAGGCTTTAACAGCCCTCAGCTCTGCCAGAGCATGCTCAATGTCCAGTGTAGAAAGGCGATCTTTCAACTCATCGCCCCCGGGCAAATTGGTCAACAGAGCCGGTAATTTCTCAAGTTGAATAAAAAAGGCTTGAGTACTGTTTTCAAGCGTATTCAGAGACGCCACCGAAAGGGTCAGGCGAGCCCGCGTAAATGCCAGCTGCGCTTCATTGAGTTGCTGTGTCAAAACGGAAGCGACATTCGACACGGCACGGGTTTCAGCGTCAATGCGCTGCAATTCCTCATCAATAACGATGGTACGGTAGTAGGCAATTGCGATGGCTACCATACAGATGAGCAGCATAATGCCTGCTATCGCAAACTTGGTGCTTATCCGTATGCCTTGCAGGTTCCGTGAAGAAGTCATATCTGTTCCCTTGAAACGTATTGTTGGCTTTTTATTGTTGTTTGGAGGGTTGAAATTGCAGCTTTAAATGGTTCAGCAGCGCCGTGTGGTCAATTTCGTACCACCGTTGCCCGTTTTGTTGCCATGCTTGGCTGATAAAGGATGACAGGTTTGCGGGCTGATCGGTGGCGTTGAGATGTTCGACAGAGGAGAGGTCTGTTAACACGGTTGGCAGAGTCGGAATCATAAATCCTGCTGTATTGGGGTGAGCATCCAGCAACAGAATCCAGAATTCTCGTTTCTGTCCTGCCCTGGGAGTGTTCGTGTCAAGGTAACGTGCCAGGTCATAGACCGGAACGGCATGGCCGCGATGATTGATAAACCCGGCAAACCAGTCGGGGCAGTCTGGCAAGGCGCAAATGCTCTGCTTTGCCGCCAGTTCGCAGTACGTACCTGGCTGTAAAAGGAAATGATGGCCGCTAAGGCTGAAGCCGTGACGAATCTCACCAGATGCTGCTGCCGTTGTAGCCATGTCGGCTTGCAGCAGTCGGTCAAGCGTACTGTTGATATCGTCCATGATGCTCTCCTGTCAGCTGAAGGCCTTGACCTGATCCAGTATGTCCTGATCAGAAAACGGCTTGGCGACCAGTGCACTCGCACCCTGTAACTGCGCCCAAACCCGGTCTGCTTCCTGGTGCTTGCTGGATACGATAACGACTGGAATAGAACGGGTGCTTTCGGCGCTGGTGATATGCCGGCAGGCAGAAAAACCGTCCACCTCGGGCATTACAATATCCATGAATATCAGATCGGGCTTTTCCTGCTCAGCCAGGGTGATGCCTTGCTGGCCGTTTTCGGCGACAAGAATCTTGGCGCCGGTTGTCTGAAGAATGGTTTTCAGGTGCTGCTGTTGAACAGGATCGTCTTCCACAATCAGGATTTTGTTGATGGCCATGGCAGATATCTTACTCCGGTAGATGAAACGCGTTATTTTCTGAATTCGCTGACCCAGCGGGAAACACGCCGGATCACTTTTTGGAACTCGGCATGCTCGATAGGCTTGGTCAGGTAGGTTGAAGAGCCAGCCATGATTCCCTTGACCTCATCCAGAGGGGAAGTTTTCGATGACAGCATGATGATTGGTGTTTTCTTCAATGCTGGCATGGATCGCATGCGAGTACAGGTCTCAAAACCATCGATGCCAGGCATCATGATGTCGAGGAAAATAAAGTCATAATGGTTGTCGACCACCTTGGCCAGAGCCGATTCACCATCATCGGCAAAGTCCAGATTTACTGGATGATCCAGCTGTTGCAGTTCCCTGGCCAGCATCTGCTGCATTGGGTGGCTGTCGTCCACGACCAGAACGGCATAGGACGCATCAGTCACCGCCTCAGGGGCGGTATCTTTCAGCTTCTGGACCTCAGCGATGCGGGCGTCGTATTTGCTGAACGGGTTCTCCGTTTCCGCCTGGACATCAAGATCAATGGCATCCGGCTCAGAAGGTGGCCTTTCAATGGGTTCGGCTACAGGTGTAGAGAGTGACGGTTCAAACGGCTGGTACTGTTCCAGAGTACGGATGACGCGGGATGAGATCAGAGGTGATTTGATGTGAGGCAAGCTGCTGTCATTGGGGCGGGTTTTGCTGACCAGGATCACCCGGCGGTGATATTCCTGTGGCAGTTCTGAAACCGCCGGTTGCTGCAGGTGCTCTGGCCCGAACACGAGAAGAAGGTCGGGCAACTCATTCTGATCAAAACTGACGAGCACAAGCGGCCGTTTTGACAGGCTGAGAATTTTTTCCAGTTTTTTCAGCTGATCAGAGGGGAAACCCAGCGTCCCTATCTTCATGTACTATCCCTGCTCGTCGGTCGCTCTACCAGTAGGAGTCAGAACGATTATTATTGTCGTGCTTTTGTATCAACCGATTGATATGGGTTTTTAAAGCATAAGACAGAAGATGGCAACAGTGCGGTGGATAATTGTAATGCTGCTTAAGGGTTGTGTAGCAATATAAAGACTTTTTGTGGAAATAGGGCATCCCGCGAATTCAACTCCCAAGCAAAACAACAGTAGACTGTATAAATTGATTCAGGGCTGGCATCAGTTTGTAGTGGTCAATCAATCATTCACAAACACCCGGGAGGAGTCCGGCATAGAGCTACCGAAGGGGCAAAGGACTCACGTATTGCAGTAACTTAAGTGAGGGAACTTTCGACCGTCCGCATGGATAGAGGTCAAATTTTGAATTTGAGGTAGGTGTTTCTTGCTTTTGGTTCAGTGGTTTCGGAAAAGCCCTGTGCTATGAGATCTGCGAAATTGTACCGGCGATGGACCGGAGGGAAGGGGCCTTGGGGTGACAGAATTCGCCTAAGTGATTGAAAATAATGGTGGGCCTTCCGGGACTTGAACCCAGGACCTGCCGATTATGAGTCGGATGCTCTAACCAACTGAGCTAAAGGCCCCAAAAAGAGCGCCAATGATACCACTTCCGGTCATTGGCGCAATACTATTGAAATGAAGTACTTAGCCTTCGTCGATGAAGGTGCGCAGGTGATCGGAGCGGCTTGGGTGGCGCAGTTTGCGCAGCGCCTTGGCTTCGATCTGACGAATACGCTCACGGGTCACGTCGAACTGCTTGCCCACTTCCTCGAGGGTGTGGTCAGTGTTCATGTCGATACCGAAACGCATGCGCAGGACTTTGGCTTCACGCGCGGTCAGACCGGAGAGGATCTCCTTGGTCGCTTCGCGCAGACCTTCGCCAGTCGCGGTGTCGACCGGGGAGGACAGGGTGGTGTCCTCGATGAAGTCGCCCAGGCTGGAGTCTTCGTCGTCGCCGATCGGGGTTTCCATGGAGATCGGCTCTTTGGCGATCTTCAGCACCTTGCGGATCTTGTCTTCCGGCATTTCCATACGTTCGGCCAGCTCTTCCGGGGTCGCTTCGCGTCCCATCTCCTGAAGCATCTGGCGGGAGATACGGTTGAGCTTGTTGATCGTTTCGATCATGTGCACCGGAATACGGATGGTGCGAGCCTGGTCGGCGATGGAGCGGGTGATCGCCTGACGAATCCACCAGGTAGCGTAGGTGGAGAACTTGTAGCCGCGACGGTATTCGAACTTGTCCACCGCCTTCATCAGGCCGATGTTGCCCTCCTGGATCAGGTCGAGGAATTGCAGACCGCGGTTGGTGTACTTCTTGGCAATGGAAATAACCAGACGCAGGTTGGCTTCAACCATCTCTTTCTTGGCACGGCGGGCATGTGCTTCGCCAATGGACATGGCGCGGTTGACTTCCTTGATGTCAGCCAGGCTCAGGCCTATGGTCTCTTCAATCTGAATCAGTTTGCGCTGCGCGCGCTGCAGATCATACAGGTTACGGCTGATGGCAGCAGCATAGGGCTTGTTGCCGTTGGCCAGTGATTCGAGCCACTCACTGCTGGTTTCATTGCCCGGGAAGCTTTTGATGAACGCAGGGCGTGGCATCTTGGCTTTCTGGGTGCAGATGCGCATGATGCTACGCTCCTGCTTGCGGATGCCTTCAATGCAGTTACGCACACGCTCGACCAGTAACTCATAGTAACGCGGCGACAGCTTGATCGGTGCAAAGGCGTTGCACAATGCCATTACCGCTTCGGAGATCTCATCCTTGCTGGCATTGCGCTCGCGAGCTGCATTCAGGTTGTCAAGGCACTCCTGAATCAGGCCAAAGCGCTGACGGGCTTCCTCGGGGTCTGGGCCGCGTTCTTTTTCGTCAGTGCTGGAGTCGCTGTTGTCGCTGTCATCGTCGTCGTCATCATCGTCGTCGCTGCGATCATCATCGTCGTCATCGATATCGACCGGCGCATCGGTTTCATCTTCGGGCACTTCGGCATCGGGGTCGATATAGCCACTGAAGATGTCACTCAGGCGACCCTCTTCCTGCAATACCTGGTTATAGGCATCCAGAATGATGTCAACGCTGCCCGGGAAGCGGGACAGGGCCATCATGACCTCACGGATCCCTTCTTCGATCCGCTTGGCAATGTCGATTTCGCCTTCACGCGTCAGCAGCTCGACCGTACCCATCTCGCGCATGTACATACGCACGGGGTCCGTGGTGCGTCCGGCGTCCGATTCTACGGCGGCCAGTGCGGCAACGGCCTCTTCATCGGCTTCATCGGCCGAGTCACCGCCTGTCAGCAGAAGATCTTCGGCATCCGGTGCTTCTTCAGCAACGCGGATACCCATGTCGTTGATCATGCGAATGATGTCTTCGACCTGATCCGGGTCGGCGATATCTTCCGGCAGGTGATCGTTAACCTCGGCATAGGTGAGATAGCCCTGCTCTTTACCCCGGGCGATCAGTTCCTTTAGACGAGACTGCTGTTGGGATTTGTCTGACATAGAGCCCCTGCGACGAATGAATGCTGGTGTGACGGATGGCATAAAAATAAGCGCAGTATTATACCTGTTTGCCGACGTTGCGGCTACAGCTGGTCTTTACTGCACTGCAGGCATATAACTGCAGGCATATACCTGAGTTGGTATGAGAATAGACCAGAAATCAGACGCTTGCAGAAAAAAGCAAAAAACCTTCATGGTTGGCGGCTTTGCAGTAGCTGCTGCAGTTCACGTTTCTCATCATCGGTTAATGGGGCCTGACGCGATTTTTTCAAGAGCTGGTCAAGCAAAGTCTCATGGCGACGGCCCAACAGGCGGTTGAGAGTGTCCTCCAGCAGGCGTGCAGCGTCCACATCACCCATCACCGGGTCCAGGTGTGAGATCTCATTCAGCAACATCAGATCTGCGCGATGGTCGGGATCGTCCTGCCAGTCAACCAGCAGCGTGCCGAGAGAGCCTTCAGGTTCCTGCTGCAGATAATGCAGCAGTCGGATCAGTACGCCGATGTTGGTTTCACTAATGCTGACAAAGTCGGCCGCTGGTGCTGTAGAGCGAGCCAGATCTGGTCGGTGCAGCAGGATGGAGATGGCCTGATTGACCAGATTGCGATGCTCGCTTTGGGTTGGTTTGTTGCGTACAGGGGCTGGTCGTATTTGCTGGTAAGGGTTGGGCGTGGAAGCCGGCTGCGAGGCTTTCTCTGCACTGATTGGTGCTGGCGTGCTGGTTGCCTGGTGCAGGTCGATAACGCTGCTGATCTGTTCCAGTGACAGCCCGGTGATTTCACAGATGCGATCCAGCATCATTTGCTTCAATAGGCTGGGCTGCATCGACTGGATGAGCGGCAGGGCCTGGTTGCTGAAACGGGCGCGGCCATCCATGCTGCTCAAATCGGCTTCATCTGACAGTTGGCGGAAGAAGAACTCACTCAGCGGCAGGGCCTGACTTACTCGCTGGGAAAAAGCCGTTTCGCCTTCGCGGCGAACCAGGGTGTCGGGATCTTCGCCATCGGGCAGAAACAGGAAGCGAGCTTCCTGGCCATCACGAATCACTGGCAGTGTAACGCCCAGTGCGCGTTGGGCTGCCTGGCGCCCGGCTGCATCGCCGTCGAAGCAGAAGATCACCTCGGGTGCCAGCTTGAACAGGCGCTCAAGGTGTTGTGCAGTGGTTGCGGTTCCCAGTGTAGCGACGGACCAGTGGATGCCGTGCTGAGCCAGGCTGACCACGTCCATGTAGCCCTCGACAATCAGCAGTCGTTCCAGCTGATTGCTGTGCTTGCGCGCTTCATACAGGCCGTAGAGTTCACGCCCCTTGTGGAAGGTCGGTGTTTCCGGCGAGTTCAGGTATTTTGGCTTGTCGTCGCCCAGAACGCGTCCGCCGAAGCCGAGTACACGCCCGCGTACATCCCGGATTGGAAACATGATACGGTCACGAAAACGGTCGTAATAGCGTTGCTTGTCTTCGTTGTGGATCACCATGCCGGACTGCTCCAGCAGGGGGGCGGCATTCTCCAGATGAGCAAAGTGTTGCAACAGATTGTCCCAGCCCGGAGGAGCGTAGCCGATGCCGAAAGCCGCGGCGATCTGGCCGCTGAGGCCTCGCTGCTTCAGGTAGCCGATGGCGCGCTCGCGCTCGGAGGAGCTGCGCAGCATGTCCTGAAAGTAACGGTTGGAGTGCTCCAGTGCTTCAAACTGGCGCTTGATCTCCTGTTCGCGCTGATGGTCGGCAGGTCGGCCTTCATCTCGGGGAACGTCGACACCGGCGAGTTTGGCCAGTTCTTCTACGGCTTCGGGGAAGTTGAGACGATCATATTCCATCAGGAAGCCGAGCGCGTTGCCGCCGGCGCCGCAGCCGAAACAATAATAGAACTGTTTGTCGGGGCTTACCGAAAAAGAAGGGCTCTTTTCCTTGTGGAAAGGACAGAGGCCAGAGTAATTCTTGCCGGCGCGCTTGAGCTTTACGCGGCCGTCTATCACGTCAACAATGTTGACGCGTGCAAGGAGGTCGTCAATGAAGTGTTGGGGTATTCGACCTGCCATGTTCGCTCCGCTGCGGACAGGTCAGCGTATGCGGACCTTAGAGTTTCTGCTTCACCAGGCCGGAGATGCTGCCCATGTCGGCGCGGCCTTGAACCTGGGGTTTGACGAGTGCCATCACTTTGCCCATATCCTGCATCGAGCTTGCGCCTGATGCGGCGATGGCGTCATCAATTATCTGAGCGATCTCAGTATCACTGAGTGGCTGCGGCAGGAAAGTTTTAATCACCTCCAGCTCCTGCTGCTCCTTTTCTGCCAGCTCCGGGCGCTCAGCCGCCAGGTACTGGGTAATGGAGTCTTTTCTCTGCTTCTGCATCTTGTCCATCACGGCCAGAATGCGTTCATCGTTGAGCTCAACACGCTCATCGACTTCGACACGCTGTATCTCGGCCTGAATCATGCGGATCGTACCAAGGCGAACCTTGTCCTTTGCGCGCATGGCATCTTTCATCTGTTCTGTCAGTGTACTTTTCAGATCAGACATTCAAGAGGCTCCGGTGGCAGTGAGTTCAGATGCTAAAACGTCAAATCAGTACAGACGTACGCGACGTGAAGTTTCGCGCTGCAGCTTCTTGGCGTGACGCTTAACGGCAGCAGCAGCCTTACGCTTGCGAACGGAAGTGGGCTTTTCATAGCATTCACGACGACGTACTTCAGCCAGGATGCCGGCTTTTTCGCAAGAACGCTTGAAGCGACGCAGAGCAACGTCAAACGGCTCGTTGTCTTTTACTTTAACCTGAGGCATTCAGAGTCTCCTGAATCTGTAAGGAAATTGGATTTTCTCCCCGCCCGGATCAGGATCCATGGCAAGAAGGCCGCATATTTTATTAAGCCCGGGCTGTGGTGTAAAGCAAAGCCCCGTGAATTTTGCCTCTATCTGAAGGATAATGCCGTCTATATTGCAACTGCGTTGTCGAAGAGGCTGTTATGCGAGTGCTGGGAATTGAGACATCCTGTGATGAAACCGGTGTGGCGGTGTACGACAGCAAACAGGGATTGCTGTCGGATGCACTGTACAGCCAGGTCAAAATGCACGCCGAATATGGTGGCGTTGTGCCTGAGCTGGCGTCTCGTGACCATGTGCGCAAACTGCTGCCGCTGATCCGCGAAGTGATGGCGAAGGCGGATTTGACGCTGGCAGATCTGGACGGCGTAGCCTACACCTCTGGTCCCGGGCTGATCGGTGCGCTGATGGTGGGGGCTTCAACCGGGCGTGCGCTGGCGCTTGGGCTGGGAGTACCTGCGATTGGGGTGCATCATATGGAAGGCCATCTGTTGGCACCGATGCTGGAAGAACAGCCTCCGGCCTTCCCCTTTGTGGCACTGCTGGTGTCGGGTGGTCACACACAGCTGGTACGTGTGGATGGTATCGGTCGTTACGAGCTGCTGGGTGAGTCCTTGGATGATGCCGCTGGTGAAGCGTTCGACAAGGCAGCCAAGATGTTGGGTCTTGATTACCCGGGCGGCCCCTTGATCGCCAAACTGGCACAGCAGGGTGATCGCAGTCGCTACCGTTTTCCGCGGCCCATGACCGATCGCCCCGGGCTGGAGTTCAGTTTTTCGGGACTGAAGACCTTTACCCTGAATACGGCCAATGCCGCACGGGATGAGCAGGGGCGGATCGATCCGCAGACATTGGCGGATATCGCCTGTGCGTTTGAGGATGCGGTGGTGGATACGTTGGCGATCAAGTGCAAGCGCGCCCTGCAGCAAACGGGTTTGAAGCAGTTGGTTATTGCCGGTGGGGTCAGTGCCAACCGGCATCTGCGTGAAAAACTGGGTGCCATGGTGCAAAAGGAACGTGCAGAGCTGTTTTACGCTCGTCCCGAATTCTGTACCGATAATGGTGCGATGATTGCATATGCCGGTTGTCAGCGGTTGTTGGCAGGACAGCAGGCTGATCTGACCATTCAGTGCCGACCGCGTTGGCCACTGGATACGCTGGATGCGATTTAAAAGCGGTGTTCTCGACCGCTTATCAGCTTGCGGAGGTTGCTGCTGTGACGCAGCAGCAACAGCAGGCAGGTGATACTGATCGACCAGATCAGTTCGGGCAACAGCAACAGGCAGAGCAGGGGTGTCAGCAGAGCGGTGGCGATGGATGCCAGTGACGAAATGCGGCTCAGTCCAAAAAGGATCCCCCAGCACGCCAGCTGAATCAGTGCCAGAGGCCAGTGCAGTACCAGCATGGCGCCAAGCGTAGTGGCGACACCCTTGCCGCCGCGCAGGCTGCTGAAAAACGGAAACAGATGGCCACAGACCGCAGCCAGCAAACACCAGCCCTGCAGCTGCAGTGAGGCACCGGACAGCAGAGCCAGCAGCACGGCCAGTGAGCCCTTGCCGAGATCGCCTGCCAGCGTCAGGATGGCGGCTTCTCGGCCACCTGTCCGAAGCACGTTGGTGGCGCCGGGGTTGCCGGAGCCACTCTGGCGAGGGTCTGGCAGCCCCATTGCACGACAGACCAGCACAGCACTTGAAAAAGAGCCGAGCAGGTAGGCGCACAACAGCAGCCAGAATTCAAACATGCAGGATTCCAGACGGGCCAGCATCGATCCTTCGCGGAGCGACTGCCAGCGTGGTAAATTAACAACTGCCTCAAATCAAGCATATACAAGGCGGGTGTCAGCTACAATGCAACTCTGACATGCGCCGTACCGACGGGAGTACAGATGGATATCGTCTACATTCGAGAACTGCAGGTTGAAACCGTTATCGGTATTTACGACTGGGAGCGTGAAGTGCGCCAGACCGTGAGTCTCGATCTGGAGATGGGGACGGATATTCGTGCAGCTGCCGCCACTGAAGATATCGACAGCACTCTCAACTACAAGACTGTAGCCAAGCGGCTGATTGCGTTTATTGGCCAGAGTGAATTCCTGCTGGTCGAGACCATGGCCGAAGAGATCGCTCAGATTGTGCAGGAAGAGTTTAACGTACCCTGGCTGCGGCTGCGCTTGAGCAAGCCTGGCGCCGTACGTGGTGCACGTGATGTGGGGGTGATCATCGAGCGAGGAGAGCGGGGCTGATGCACCGGGTTTACCTCAGTCTGGGAAGCAACATCGAGCGTGAGCACTATATTCGCGCTGCGCTTGATGCATTGAGCCGCCGGTTTGGGCATTTGCAGATTTCGTCGGTGTATGAAAGTGAAGCGGTAGGCTTCAAGGGCGATAACTTCTATAACATGGTGGTCGGGATTGAAACCGATCTGGATGTGGCCGCGCTCTCGGCCAGCCTCAAACGGATTGAAGATGATAATGGCCGCGAGCGCAGTGGTCCCCGCTTCAGTGGCCGTACGCTCGATATTGATATCCTGACCTACGATGAGTTGACTGAGCCGGTGGCCGGGGTGCAGCTGCCGCGTGACGAAATTCTCAATAACGCCTTTGTGCTGCTGCCGTTGGCCGAAATTGCACCGGATGACCTGCACCCGGTGCTCCAGCGTCCCTATGCTGAACTCTGGCAGACCTATGATCGGGAGCAGAAGCTGTGGCCGATCAATTTCAGCTGGCATGGGCGAGCCATTTCGCGGACAGATTCAGCTGTAGAGTGAGCGCCCGCCGTCCACGGCCAATACCTGTCCGGTAACATAACCGGCCTGAGCGAGGTAGAGCACGGCCTGAGCGATGTCTTCGGGTGAACCGGTGCGGCGTAACAGTGTTTTGGCGAGTACCTGCTCCCGTGCAGTCTCACTCAATGCTGCTTCAGCTTCAGGCCATAGAATGGGCCCTGGAGCGATACCGTTGACTCGCACTTCAGGGGCCAGCTCCTTTGCCATGGAGTGAGTCATCATCTTCAGGCCTGCCTTGGCGATGGAGTAGATCGGGTAACCATTCAAGCCGCGCTCGGCATGTATATCCACCAGATTGATGATGCAGCCACTGTTGTGTTTCAGCTGCGGAGCCAGCGCAGTGCTCAGGAAGAAGGGAGCACGCAGGTTGCTGTTGATCAGCTGATCCCAGTCGTGCTGGGTCGTCTGATCCACCGGGGTGGGGTAAAAGCTGGAGGCATTGTTGACCAGCAGACCCAAGCGGGTCTCTGTGCCGAGTGTGTCGATCATTCCCTGCAGCTCATCGAGATTGGCCAGATCGCACTGCAATAGTCGACAGCTGTCGCCGCGGCGTTGATTGAGCTGTTCGGACAGTGCGGTAGCAGCTTCGGCCGAATGGCGGTAATGCAGTAATAGATCGTAGCCTGCATCATGCAGACGTTCACAGATGGTAGCGCCGATCCTGAGTGCGGCACCGGTGACCAGTGCCAGCGGACGTGTGCTCATGGCATTTTACTCCTTGTACCGCGCGCAGATTTCGGCCTGCTGTAGGGCCAGCTTCTCTCCCAGGGCCTTGCCGTTGAAGCCCTGCTCAATCAGCGTGCGGGTATCCACTTCAGACAACTGCATCAGCAGTCGCTGCAGAGCGGCTTCCCGCTTTACCGGTATGACGTGGATATGTCGTGCCAGCTGCAGAAGCGTAGGCATGAGAGCAGGGCGCCTGATCAGGTCCAGTTGTTTCAGCAGCTGTAGCCGTGCGTTGCCGTCCAGCCGGTCAAACTGATACAGACCGTTTACACCCTGGCGCAGTTTCAATGCCAGGTCGCGCATCCGGTTGGGTACGCGGTGCTGGCTGCAAAAATTGCCGATAATGTCGCAGGCCTGTTCTGGCAGTATCGATTCGGTGGCCTGGTACAGCAGCAGAGCCAACGCCATGGCTGGTCGTGCGTCGGTATCGGCCAAACCAGACAGACGCTGAGCCAATCGATTGGTGTCCAGCCCTTCCAGTTGGGGAAAGAGGCTGTCCAGCGCCCCCGTCTTTTGCAGCAGGGCGAAGTAATGTGCGGGGCTGGAGGTGGCCAGCGCGCGCTCTGTCTCTTGCCAGACACGCTCTGGCGTCAGGTGGGCAAGTTCATCCCCGGCGCTGAGTTCGCGCATCAGTGCCAGCGTTTCGTCAGCAACCTGAAAGCCAAGATCGGCGAAGCGGGCATAGAAGCGCGCCACTCGCAGTACTCGCAGCGGGTCCTCACTGAAAGCCGGTGATACGTGGCGCAGCATTCGCGCCTTGATGTCATCCTGACCATGCCAGGGGTCGTGCAGCGTGCCGTCTTCTGCTTCCGCGATGGCGTTGACGGTCAGGTCGCGGCGGCGCAGGTCTTCTTCGAGTGTAACATCCGGGCTGGTATGGAACTGGAAGCCGGTATACCCCTTACCGCTTTTGCGTTCGGTACGGGCCAGAGCGTATTCCTCACCGGTATCCGGATGCAAAAACACGGGAAAGTCACGTCCGACCGGTTTGAAACCCCGAGCCAGCATTTCGTCCGGAGTGGCGCCGACCACCACCCAATCTCTGTCCTTGACTTCAAGCCCCAACAGTCGATCCCTGACTGCGCCGCCGACCAGATAGATCTGCATCAGCGGCTGCAACGGTCCGGGCACTGTGCGCGCCAGGCTTCAAAACCACCGTCCAGGCTACAGACCTGTTCAAACCCTTGATGTGCCAGATAGGCGGCTGCCGACTGACTGCTGATGCCGTGGTAGCAGCAGACAATCAAGGGCTGGTCAAAGTCTGCCTGTGCAAGGTACTCCGGCAGGTTGTGGTTGCTGAGGTTGGTTGCATCGCGGATGTGAAGCTCGTTGAAGCTGGTTTCATCGCGGATATCGACTACCTGTGCACCCTGGTCGATCAGGTCACAGGCTTCGGTGATGTTGATACAGCGGTACTCACTCACGTGTCAGTCTCCGGGTGTTGGGTGGTCAGTGCAGGGTTGGCTGAACAGCTGGCCATCATCCAGGCGCAGTGCGCTTAGGGCGTTACCCCATACGCAGCCGGTATCGAGCGAGATGCTGCGCTCATTGCGATGATGCCCCAGTGCAGCCCAGTGGCCGTACAGTTGTATGCGTTTGAGTGGTTTGGCCGGCGGCAGCTCAAACCAGGGGCGAAAACCGTTGGGCGCCTCTTCAGGGCGGCCGCTGGCACTGAATTCCAGCCGCCCTTCGGTCGTGATGAAGCGCATTCGGGTCAAATAATTGGTGATACAGCGCAAACGCGCGGGTCCCTTGAGGTCGTCCTGCCAAAGATCAGGCTGGTTGCCGTACATATTGGCAAAAAAACGTTCGGCTCTGTCGCTTTGGAGCACAGCTTCAAGCTCGGCAGCCAGATTGCGGGCAGTTTTCAGACTCCAGATATGAGGAATACCGGCGTGGGTCATGACGTAGCCCAGCGACTTGTCATCGTGCAGCAGGGGGCGGTGTTGCAGCCAGTGCATCAGCTCATCCCGGTCGGGTGCGGCCAGAATCGGTTCCAGTGAGGGGTTTGTTTTCTTTCCGCTGCCATTGTGCAGGGCCAGCAGGTGCAGGTCGTGGTTGCCCAGTACACAGACAGCGCGATCTCCCAGACTTTTGACAAAGCGCAGGCATTGCAGTGAACCGGGGCCACGGTTGACCAGGTCGCCAGTAAACCAGAGTTGATCCTGGTCGTTGAAGTTGATCTGCTCAAGAAGCTGCATCAATTCGTTATAACAGCCCTGCAGATCACCAATTGCGTAGGTCGCCATTGAGGCTCCAAAACAGTGATACAGGTGGGCATGATAACGGAAGCGGGTACTGATCTGAAACCCGACGGCAGTTGAAAAAAAGAGGCCCCGCAGGGCCCCAAGACAACCTTAGTATGTTCAGTAACGCAGAGGAGATGTCTGATCAGAAATCGAAGGTCTTGCTGATGGTGAAGACAAATTCGGAGTCTTTCTCGCCATCGCCGTCGAGTTCAGTGTCCAACTGTTTGATGAATGCCAGGCTCATGTCCAGGCCCTGAATAGTTGTACCGTAACCGGCTTCAACGTAGTCACCGTCATAGTCTTCACCGAATACACCATAGGTCAGGTAGGCGCCTTCGTATTCACCTGTCAGGCTGAAGAAGGTGTAGTCGGCGTCATCACCTGCGCCGTCAACATTTTCACGGCCAAGGACAAACTGGGCACTCAGAAATTTGTAACCGCCGCCCAGGATGAGTTCATGGTAATCGGATGCATCATCAACAGTGTAGAAGTAGCCAGCGTAGCCTACATCGTAGGTGAAGTCGCCGATTTCACCGGCGTAGCCACCGTAGAAATCGTATTCGATTTCAGCATCGTCCAGCTGAGCACCCCAGGTGCCGACGTAGAAACCATTACCGAAGTCATAGTCCGCACCAGCCATCAGGCTGGCGTTGTTGCCGGTCTGATCAATGCCACGGAACCAGTAGTCGCTCATGGCGCCCACGTTGACTGACAGTTCAGCGCTTGCGGCAGCGGATGCAGTCAGCAGGCCGGCAGCGATCAGAGATTTGGTCAGCTTTTTCATCATATTCCCCTTACAGTCTCTTGAAATAGCAAGTCGGGCATTGAGTGCCGCTTGTTGAACCGGTAAAAGCGAAAGCTGTGCCAGTGTTGATAAATACAAATATTTACAATGTGTTACATGGATATGACAATGTTGTGCTCCTGATTTGTGCACCAATAAAACGCACTCGGCTCCAGGAGTGTGCAGCCGTTGGCAATCGTGAGGGCAGGTGATCCAGCTAAAAATGTATTGCGAATAATTCGGTACAACCTAAAGGGTTATTGCTTCGCTTTTGATACTAAAGTAGTGTCTTTTTATGGCTGCATTCTCAGTAAGTCAATGAACGTCCAGCAGGAGATCTCAATTGAAGATCAACACGCCGGTTACACAACAAGAAGAAACGTTTTCAGACAGCGCCAACATTCTTTCTACAACCGACCTAAAGGGCGCGATCACCTACGTTAATCCCGATTTCATCAAAGTCAGTGGCTTCACCGAGGCCGAGCTGAAGGGGCGCAACCACAATATGGTGCGTCATCCCGACATGCCGTCGGCCGCATTTGCTGAGCTTTGGCGTCGTGCCAGATCGGGGCAGTCTTGGATGGGCCTGGTCAAGAACAGGTGCAAGAACGGTAACCATTACTGGGTTGATGCTTTTGTCACGCCGATTGAGAAGAATGGTGCCGTGGCGGAATATCAATCCATCCGAAAGAAGCCGGTGCGTGCCTGTGTGCAACGTGCAGAGCGCATTTACCCACTGTTGCTGGCCGGTAAAACACGTCTGCGCCAGCTGCGTTCAACCCGACTGGGATTGACTGCCAAGCTGCTGCTGTCATTGCTGATACCGGGCCTCACAGCCGCTTTACTGGCACTATTCTGGCCCGCGCCGCAGTTGCCGCTTGGGGCAGGGGCATTGTTGGTGTCGGCACTGCTGATCGTCTGGACCATGCAACCCTGGCGAGAGCTTGCTGCCGAGGCTCAGTCGGCAATTGACGATCCTGTGGCGCGTTATATCTACACCGGGCGTAATGATGGGATCGGTCAGGTACAATTGGTGATGAAAATGCTGCGCTCGGAACGTGACGGACTGGTCGGGCGTATTGCTGACTCTGCACACCAGCTGCAGGATGAGGCGGCATCACTCAGTGCAGCGGTGGATCAATCACGCCGCGGAGTACAGAGCCAGCTGGCCGAGATGGAGCAGTCCGCGGCCGCCATCAGTGAAATGTCAGTCAGCGTGCAGGAAGTTGCCGCCAATGCCCAGCACAGCTCCGCGGCGGCCGGGCAGGCACTTGAAGAAGTTAACCACGGTAAGCGCAGTGTGGATGCAACCACGGACTCGGTGCATCAGCTGAAGGAGATGATTGCCCATGCCGCAGGGGTGATCGCACAGGTGGACCAGCGCAGTCAGAATATCGCTGGTATTCTTAACGTGATCGGAGATATTTCGGAACAGACTAACCTGTTGGCCCTGAATGCAGCTATCGAGGCGGCGCGTGCCGGTGAGGCCGGGCGAGGGTTTGCGGTGGTGGCAGACGAAGTGCGTTCGCTGTCAACGCGTACCCAAAGCTCCACTGAAGAGATTCGGAAGATGATCAGCCAACTGCAGGACAGTGCCCGCGATGCGGTTGCTGCGATGCAGCGAGGGCAGGAGCAGGCGGATCAGAGCGTCCAGTTGAGCGACGAAACCGTGGCAGCCCTGAACAAGGTGCTGAGCGCGATCAGACGAATCAGCGACATGAATGTACAAACCGCTTCGGCGGTTGAGCAGCAAAGCAGTGTGGCACAGGAGATCGATCGCAGTATCAATGCGATCAACCTGATGTCAGAACAGAATCTGGAAGCGGCCGATCAGAGTGCAGAGGCCGGACGACATGTATTGCGAGTGGCAACGGACTTTAACGCGCTTGCAGCACAGTTCTGGCAGCGCAGTGGCGCTTGACGGAATATAACTGGATTGAGCGATGGATAGACAACAGCAGTTTCTGGATCTGACCGGCGATTTTATTGCCAGTGTCGACAAGCATTACCGGATCGAGTTTATAAACCGCTCCGGCCGTGAGCTGCTGGGAATCGGTCAGGAACATGACCTGAGTGTGCAGCCGCTGCACGTCAGCGACTTTCATACCGAAAGTACCTGGCAGCAGCTGTCTCGCGAAATTTTTCCGCAGGTACTGGAATGTGGTTACTGGGCCGGGGTGGTGAATTTCCGCACCCTTGCGGGCCATGAAGTGCCTGTCAGCCTCCGCATTTTGCCTCATCTGGATGAGCAGGGTCAGGTAACCGGCTTGACCGGTATAGGCCAGGATCAGCGCTTAAAGCGTGCCTTTCAAACCCAGGAAGCAATGGCGGAACGCATTCTGGATAGCACCATCGAAGGTATTATCGTCACGGATGCCGCCGCCCGGATCGAGCGGGTTAACCCGGCATTTACCCAAATCACCGGTTATTCAGCATTGGAAGTGATTGGGCAGACACCCAAAATGCTGCGCTCCAATCATCACGAACAGCCCTTCTATGACACGATGAACACGTCACTGCGACACCACGGCAGTTGGCAGGGGGAGGTCTGGAACCGGCGCAAGAGTGGTGAAGTCTATCTGCAGTGGATGTCGGTCAGTGCGCTGAAGAATGATAACGGCGTCGTAACCAATTTTGTTTCCATCTTCCATGATCTTACCGAAATGCGTGCAAAAGAAGCGCAAATCGAGGAGCTTGCATTTACTGATCCGCTCACGGGGATGGGTAACCGCTACAAATTGGTGCAGACGCTTGCCCAGCTGCTGAGACGAGACCGAAAACCCTCTACAAATTCAGCCTTGATTGCCTTGATGTGCATCGATATTGGTCAATTGTCACCGATCAATGATCGCTTTGGTATGCGTGGCGGCGACCAGCTGATCAAGCGTCAGGCCGAGCGACTGCAGCAACACCTGGGCGACAGGCTCAGTTTCTTTCGTCTGACCGGCGATGAGCTGGTGGCTATTATCAATGACACCCATGACCTGACCGGAATGGCGCGTTATGCCAGTGAGTGTATCAGCCAGTTACAGGTGCCGTTATATCTTGAAGGTGAGACGATTCGCTTGAGCCCTTCGGCAGGGCTGGCGGTTTTTCCAAAAGATGGTGATGATGCCGATACCCTGCTGGCCTGCGCCCAGACAGCGATGATCGCGGCCAAGCAGGCCGGGCGTGACAGTTATCGTTTCTATGACGAAGCTCTTAGTAACGAATTGCGTCAACGGCTGATGCTGGAGCAACAGCTGAGACTGGCGATTCAGCATGAAACCGGTCTGGGGCTTGAACTCTACCTGCAGCCGAAGGTAAACATCATCGACCGCTCGCTGGTGGGAGCAGAAGTTCTGTTGCGTTGGCAACATCCTGAAAAAGGAATGATCTCGCCGGGCGAGTTTATTCCACTCGCCGAAGAAAGCCGTCTGATCGTGGCGCTTGATCGTTGGGTGTTCAGTCAAAGTTGTGCTCTGCTGCAGCAGTGGCAGACTCTGCTGCCAGGCTTGCCGAGGCTGAGTGTCAACCTGTCGGCGCGTCAGCTGCAGGAGCCGGATCTGGTTGATTGGTGTCTGCACACCATCGCACTATATGGTTTGGAGGCGCAACAGCTGGAACTGGAAGTGACCGAGACCGCATTTATCAACCTGGCGGACGATGTGTTGCGACAGCTTGCCGGTTTGCGTGCTGCTGGCTTCAGCCTGGCGCTGGATGACTTCGGGACCGGCTATTCCAGCTTGACCTACCTGAGGCGCCTGCCTCTGGATGTGGTGAAAATCGACCGCAGTTTTGTAGCGGACCTGTGTACCGATGCACGTGCGGCTACCTTGCTTAAAGGCATGATCCAGCTACTCTCTGAGCTGGAGTTCGGAGTGGTGGCCGAAGGGATTGAAACCGATGAACAGGCCCGATTGCTGCAGGATATAGGATGTAAGACAGGGCAGGGTTTTCTGTTTTATCGGCCCATGCCGGCGAGCGAATTCATGCAGTTGTATGGGGAAAACTGCTCGGCTGGCAACTGAGCCCCGATGCTTCACCAGTAAGCAGGCTGGTGTAGAATCGAGAGTTTTTTGGACATCGCATCGTGCCGGATACACCTGAAACGCCCAGAGACGAGATAGCTTACCCAGAAGCTTACCGTGATCTTGTCGTCGTGAGTCTTGCCCTGTCACTTGCCATGCTGGCCAACACCATGCTGTTGCTGACGGTGCCTTTCATGGCGTTGGAGCTGCAGGTCAGCCCTGCCATGATAGGTCTGATTGTGGCAGCTCCCTACGTCTTGCCTTTGGTGCTGGCCATTCCAATCGGTGGTTTCGTGGGCCGCATGGGTGCCAGAAACATTATTCTGGCCGGGGCCTTGGGCATGTCTGTGGGGCCTTTATGCTCACTGTTCTTCCCCTCCTTGACGGGTCTGCTGGCCAACCAGGTTATTGCCGGCATGTCCAATATGGTACTTATTATTGCCGCTCAGTCATTGGTGTCCGGGCTTGGACAGGGACGAGTGCTTGAGCGCTGTTTCGGCTGGTACACAATGTGTATGTCAGCCGGGCAGCTGTTGGGGCCTCTGCTTGCAGGCTATCTGATTGAACACTACTCGCTGCACCTGTCTTTTGCGACCATCGCTTTCATTCCGCTGCTGTCGTTTGTCAGTGCGCTGTTTTTCTCGCCCAGTGCCGGTTATGGCGGAAAGAGTCAGCGTGGCAATGCCAGCTATGTTGCCCAGTGGCGTTTGCTTCGAACCAACCATGGCGTACAGCTGGCGATCATCATGTCGAGTGTGTCGCTGTTTATCATGGGGGCACACGCAGGCTTCATGCCGATCTACCTTGAAGGGCTTGCCATCAGCGCGAGCCTAATCGGTGTACTGCTAAGCCTCAGAGCGCTGACCTCCATGCTGGTGCGATTGGTGATGTCGCGTATGATCGACTGGCTCGGCGGGCGTACCCGCTCGATTCAAATAGGTGTTGTTGTGGTGACGGGGGCGCTGATGCTTACCGGTATGGTGGGTGACCAGGTCGTATTGTTGGCCCTGCTGACCATAGCGATCGGTGTCGCGGGCGGGATATCTCAGCCGCTGTCGATGGTGATTCTGTCCGAAAGCGTCAGCCGTGAGCAGCGTTCTCCCAGTCTGGCTACACGACTGATGGGTAACCGACTTGCTCAGGCATCCGCACCCGTTATGGTTGGTTTTCTGGCTGAGCTTTACGGATTTCCGACCGCGTTCGCCCTCTCAGCCGGCATCCTGTTGTTGCTGTTTCTGGTCTGGTCCTGGCGTGTGGGGCTGGGACACGGGTTTACGGTGGACAGGAGGGATGATCTCCCACCTGTCCAGTGATCGATTTCAGGTTGACTGTTGTGTCTCCTTATTTGGTAGTGGGGCCAATTTTGTGTTTCGAGTGATTTTCACTGGGTTGATGTCCCATCTGGCTCAAGTGACCACCTGGCTGCGCCTTGCTTTAACCAAGGCAGAAATCCTTTTAAAAAACGCGTCGTCGAAGGCATGAAGTAGCTGCCATGGTGATAACAGGGGTCCAGAGTGCTGACAATGCGTCGGCCGGGGCCGCTGCTGCTGTCGTCGTAGAGCACAGACCCGCCTTCCACTGCATCGATCAATGATACTGCTCCTTCAGGTACGATCAGGGTGCCGTGGCGGTGCCAAGTGGCGTCGTCTAGGCTGATATACCGGAACAGATCATGTTCGGGTGTGCTCATGCGCAGGCCTGAGTCCTCACCTGGCGTGAGCCACCACCAGAAGTTGGTCATGCCAGGTGTCCACTCAACCCCTTTCAGCCATTGCTCACAATGGCTTTCTCCCAGTGCAATGACTGTTTTCCCCTCGGCCAGAAAGTCGGCGATTCGGTTACGAGCGGCGATCAGGTCGGCCGGGTTTTGGCGGCTGGCAATATATAGACAATCTACCTCGGACAAGTCAGCGTCGGGTAGGTCCAGTACGTAGATATTGCGGTCGAAGAACGGCTTGAGTTCTGGATCGTTATAGGTAGCGTGGTGGTAGTAGGTGCCACCATCAACAAAGGCAATACGCATCTTAATGGGCCTCCTCGGTTAATTCGGGAGCGCTGGCACACACCCAGTCCAGCAGCTGGGGAGCGATGCGAGCGGCGCTGGACTTATCGTTCAGGTACATCCACATGGTATTGCCGCTATGCATGAAAACCTGGCCACCTTCGGGGCGTTGCCAGACCCAGTCGATGGGCGACCCATCCTGTTTCAATCGGTGCAGTACCTGTGCATCTGCCGGCGGAGGGTTGGCGCCGCGGGCATAGAATCCGGCCACGCCACGGCGGAAACTCAAATCCTGGCAGTCGACCCCGTCAAACACGGGATGCGTATGAACGCGCTCAACCACAAGGTCATCACGTCCGCGTCCTGCTGCCACTTGAAAAGGCTCAAGTCCATCAATCAGGGGATAAACGAGATGGCCATTAAAGACGATGGTGCCGCCAGCATTAAGGCAATCCATCAAGCCGTCTTTCATGCCCAGCAGAGCTTTTTGGTCAATATGGGCTTCAATCAGCAGTACTTGGCTGGTGCGCAGGTCGTCGGCACAGAGATCTCTCACAGAACGCGAGGCTATGCCTCGTGCTTCCAGAGCTTGTACAAAGGCTGGCAGTTCATGCGATATGGCTCGCAGGTGCAAAATGTTCATCATGTTTAGTATTCCTGTGTTTTCAGGTCTGAAAAGATGGGTACGGCGGTGCCTTGATGAGGCAGTTCATCCATGGCTACACGGCGCACGGGCAGGCGATAGAGACGTGACAGGGCGTCTTCGGTCATCACCTGATCAGGTGTGCCGAAGGTGTGCTCGCCGGCCCCAAACAACAGGAGGGTATGGCTGGCGAATTCCAACGCATGCTGCGGTGAGTGGGTGCTCATCACGATAGTCATTCCATTGTCAGCCAGATCGCGCAACAGGCGAAGGATCAGAGCCTGGTTATGCCAATCCATGGCGGCACTTGGCTCGTCCAGCAACAGGATATCGGCGTCGGTTGCAAGGGCTCGGGCCATAAGCACCAGTTGGCGCTCGCCACCGGAAAGCGAAGCAAAGGCACGCCGGGTCAGATGTTCGGCTTCGACTCGATGCAGCGCGGCTTCTGCTGCGGCATAGTCAGCCTTGCCCGGTGCCCGCAGCAGTCCGATCTGACCGGAGCGTCCCAGCAGCACCATCTCCAGTGCAGTGAGTGGTAGTGCCGGATGCACTTCCTGGGGTACAAAACCAAGCTTGCCGTTGTGCTCAACTCGGCCGCGCAGTGGCTCAAGCGAGCCGGATAGAATCTTCAGCAAGGTGGACTTGCCGACACCATTGGCGCCCAGCAGGGCGCAGAAACTGCCCTGGGGCAGACTCAGGCTCAGCGCGTTCAGCACCGGGTGGTCGGCATAGGCGTGGCCGATGCCTTCCAGCTGCAGGCCGTTAATTGACTCAACCATGCAGACTTCTCCCCAGGCGGCGCACCAGGAAGGCAAACAGGGGCGCGCCCAACAGTGCGGTCAGCACGCCCAAAGGAATTTCCACCTCGCTGACGCTGCGTGCCAAGGTGTCCACCAATACCAGATAGATAGCGCCTGCCAGCAGGGTATTGAGCATGAAGCTTCGGTGGTCGGTGCCAAAAGCCATGCGCACCAGATGGGGCACCACCAGACCGACCCAGCCCACCACGCCGCAAACGGCAACACTGGACGCGGCAATCAGGCCGACAGCCAGCAATGCCAAGGTGCGTGCGCGGCGCACCGGCACGCCCAAGGCACGGGCATCACGGTCACCTACCGAGAGCGCCATCAGATGGAATCTCAAGCTGTACAGCAATGCCAGACTGATGCCAGTGCAGGGCAAGGCAAGCATCAGTTTGGTACTGTCGGCGGCGGACAGGCTGCCCATCAGCCAGAATACAATGGCCGGCAGCTGGTTCTGTGGGTCAGCCACCAGTTTGACCAGTGATACTCCAGAAGCGAAAACGGCACTGACGACAATACCTGCCAGTACCAGTAATACGGTACCGCTGCCGCGAGCTTGCTTCCCCCCAGCCAACCAAAACACCGCCACAAGTGAGATGAGGCCAAATACCAGAGCACCGATCACCACCGGCCAGCCATCCCCGGCGAACAGGAAGGCCAGTACGCCACCGAAGGCGGCACCGGAGGACACGCCAAGCAGTTGGGGCTCTGCCAGCGGGTTGCGGAACACGCTTTGCAGCGCGGCTCCAGCTCCGGCGAGACCTGCCCCTATGACAGCCGCCAGCAGGATGCGGGGCAGTCTAACCTGCTCGACCACCCGTTGTTCGATCGGACTCCAGTCTCCCACGCCCAGAAGCGGCGCCAGTAGAATATGGCCAACCGTCTCGGGCGCAATCAGGTAACGACCGGTGCCCAATGCCAGAACCATGACAACCAACATCAGAAGAAACAGAGCCATCGTCACAAGAGGCAGTGGCAAGGTGCGCTGGTTCATGATTCCTCCTTGGCAAATAGACGATGGTAGTCGCGACTGCCCGCGTTGAGCTCCAGTTTAAGCAAGTCATCCAGATCCTGTTCGCTAACCTCGTAGTCATATAACAGGCGATAACCTTCACGAATGCGTTGGCGAAGGTCAGGTTCTGCGTGCTCGGGATGAGCCAGAGAAAACAGCCAGTCCAGTGAAAGCGGTGTTTCCTGGCTTGGCGGATCCCAGCGGAAGCCGCCATAGGGATAAACATACACACGACGCTCGCGAACGGCGCTGATGCCCTGCAGACGTGGGTCATCATAGAAATCCTCGGGTGAGAGGCCCGGCTCGAAGTTATTGAGTAAAATCAGTTCCGGATCCCAAACCATCAACTGTTCAATGTCCACGCTGGCAAAGCCGGGCACTTCGGCGGCCATGTTCAGCGCGCCTACCTTGCCCAGGTCCGACCCCATGCTGGTATTGGCTCCGGCTACCTGAAAGCCGGAACGAGTGCGAAACAAGTAGAGAGCACGAGGCTGTTGCTCGACGTTGACAGCCTGTTGGCGGATCTGGTCAAGTCGCTGCTCGAACCAGTTGGCCAAACGGTTGCCGCGTTCGGTCTTGCCCAATGCCTGACCGACCATACGTAACCAGTCGGCGGCCCAGGCACTGTCGCCGTATTTCAAGGTCAGTACCGGCAGGCCCAGCTGACGCAGCGGAGTAACGATATTCTCGCCCCGGTCGCCCCACTGGAACACCAGGTCCGGTGCCTGGCTGGCCAAGGCCTCCACGTTGGGCACAAACCCCTCGCCGGACATGTTGTAGGGAATCTGCTCGGCTTCAGGGAAGATGCGCCCGAGCAGCCCGTGGTCGATATCCATACGACTGGCCTTGTGCATGCCGACCAGCCGTTCGGTGCCCAGGTCGATTGCCATGATCATGGAAGCCAGAGGAATAGTGATCGACACGACCCGTTCGACCTTATCTGGAACATTGACCACATATCCGTTCTGGTCCTGGATTGGCAGGGCTTGGGCCTGCGCGGTCATCAGTGCCACGAACAGGCCGGGCAGCAGCTGTTTACGCATCAGTAGTCCACCGTCAGTTTGACCAGGAAGGAACGGCCGGGCTCAACCAAGGGGTTTCCAACCAGCTCATTGCTGAAACTGAGGTCTTCATTGATCGATGGGTTGCGGCCTTCTCGATCAAACAGGTTTTCCACGCCGACACGCAGTTTCCAATCCTGCCAGCCGGCACCCATGACGCGATCCAGATCCATGCCAGCATAAACGTTGGCAATGGCATAGCTGGCGGTTTCTCGTTCCTGGCTGGTATCGATACGGGTCTTGCCCTTGTAGGCACGGACATTGGCTTCGCTGTACCAGCCAAGACCGTCATAGCGCAGGCCAATTCGACCAGAAAGCGGAGCAATATAGGCCAGAGGGGTATCTGTGCTGTCGTCGGTACCGCGGGTGCTGGTCAACGCATATTTCAGGCTCTAGTTGTTGGTAAGGCGGGTGCGGCCATCAATCTCAACGCCACGGATGGTCGCTTCACTTATGTTCTGGCGCTGATAAAGATTATTTGACACCTGCACCAGGCTAATCAGGTCCTTGTAGCGGCTCTCATAAGCGGTCAGGTTCAGCTCGGTATTCTCACCGTACCAGCGCAGGCCGAGCTCCCCGGTAATGTTGGTCTCTTCCTCAAGCTGTGGGGAGGGCAGCGTGGTCACCGTACCCGCTACGCTGGTAATGGTCATGTCCATACCTGAGGGTGCACGAAAGCCTCGGCTAAGGTTGCCGACCAGATGTAAGTCGGGTGTGAGACGGTAGATCCCCCCAAGACTGCCGGTGACGGCAAAGAAGTTGTTACTGAGATTGTCTTCGAATGCTGCCCGTTGGCTAGGTGTTTCACTTGCGAGCGCATCACCGATGTCGATCTTGGAAAAATCACCACGCAGGGTGCCGCTGAGGGACCATTTTTCGTTAATGAACCAGTCATCACTGATATAGGTGCCTATATTCAGCATTTCTGAATCGCGTTCCATCGGGTGCCAGTCAACATGGCCAATCAGGTCGCCATTCGTGTTATAGCGGTTGATTTGCCGGGTTCGGCCGTCGAAAGCTTCATGGAAGAAATCACCTCCGTAGCTGAGAGAGTGGTCACCCAGCTGCTTCTGTGCGGTGATGTGACCTCCGAAAATTGTGGGACTGTAAACCTTGATATGGGCAAGTGCTGTCACGTTCGGGCTTTTGGCATTACGGTTGTAGATATCGGTCTCGAAGTCACGTATGTACATGCCAGCATCCAGACTGTCAGCCAGTGCCCCCCAGTTTTCGCCTTGGTAGCCAAGACGCAGATAGCGTTCGATGATTGGGTCTTCGTTCACTTTGACATAAGGTGCACCGGGCGCGCCCCCCAGCCCTCCCGCACGGCCAGTAGATACATCCTGGTAACGACCGGACAACTCCCAACGTGAGGTTTCGCTTGGGCGGTAGCCGATATTGAAGTCCAGCCCCTGCATGCTGTACTCGCTGTTATTGGCAGTACCCAGCGGGCTGTCGTAGTCACCGGCTTCGCGGTTGTGAGCGCCAATTAGAATATCGAAGCCGTTACCGCCGCCGACCAGTTCAACGCGTCCACCGGCCATATCGCTACCGCTTTCGAATTGCAGAGCACGCAGCTCGGGCGACAGAGCAAAGTTTTGGTCCGGATCTATCTTGGCGCGACGAGTGACAATATTGATTACGCCGTTCATTGCATCCGAGCCGTACAGGGCTGACGCAGGCCCTCGTATCACCTCGATGCGCTCGATGGATTCGGGGTCAATCATGTTGAATTGAAGGGTGCTGCGACCACGATAGCGCTCGCCATCAATGGCAAGGATGGTGCGCCCGGTGTTGCTGTTGAAACCACGAGTCACCAGCTGGCCGCCCAATCCTCCAGATCGTGAAAATTCAATGCCAGGCAGCTCTTCCAATAAAGATTGCAGCCCACCAGAACCGATTCTTTCTGAAATTTCATCAGCAGTAATGACACTGATGGTTCTGGGAGAATCCATGGCAGCAAGCTTTGAACGTGTAGCAGAAATGGTCATTGTATCCAGTGCATGGGTGCCGCTCGGCAAGTGTGTCCCGGCCTGCGCAGCCGAAATCGTCAGAATGCCCATCGTGGTGAGAACGTAGCTCAAATGCCGAGGTTTCAGTAGCATCTATCTGTCCCTTGTAAGTTAATCTAATTGATATGTATTATCATTAGCATCCATTATCTTCTATTGTCGGTCGTAACCAAATGACAATTATCAAGACCTACTCGCCAGAATTTCGTCGGGCGAAAGAGATGTTCAAGGAGTTGTCTTTTATGAAAACGGTTCCTGCAGATCAGCTTGATAGCTTTGTAATCGCGGGGAATATCCTCGCCTACGAGAATGATGAGCGTATTTTTTATCAGGGGGGGCGAGCTGAGTATTGGTACCTGGTGATCGATGGGCGCGTTGATACTCTTCGGGAAGGCGCTGATGGCGAGTTCCGCGTGGTTCAATCCATTAAGCCGGGTCAGCTTCTGGCACCGATAGTTATGTTCATGCCTGAGCCAACGTACCCTGTGTCATCAAGAGTCGTGGGTTTAACAACCCTGTGTCGCTTGAAACGCGATCAGTTGCATGCACTTTGCCATGCATATTCCGAAGTGGCGGTGGCAATGTTGGAGGTGGCAGGGATCGCCTTGAGTAACCGTATCAATGAGGTTGAAAATCTGTCCAGCCGAAATGGCCCGCAGAGGCTTTCCACTTATCTACACACGCTTTACCAGGAGCAAGGCGCTGAGATAAGGCTACCCCTAAGTCATCGGGAGTTATCGGCGAAACTGGGGATCAGGCCAGAAACACTCAGCAGACTGTTCCGTAGCCTGCGTGAACAAAAGGTGCTGGAGGGTAAACGGCTGAACTGGCTGGTGTTGGATCCGAAGCGGCTCGAATGCCAGTAGTTTTTGGAAGGGGGCTCGGATAAGGGTGGTGTTCAGAAATCCGTCTCAGCTAACCGCTGTTAAATTTTAACCACCTGATCCGAGTGTCCTTCGAAAGTGCCATTCCAGTTTTGCATATTCTACTGAAATGGCACAGATTTCTGAGCACTACTGAGTCATTTGGTTACAGAGGTCTCTTCTCTCGTTCTCGTACAGCAATCAATGATGGAATAAATGATATTTTCAATCGGCTTTACGAGATCATCAATATTGCTGACACCCATACCGCCCAACCCGTCAGAAAACTCATCGGGTACGCTGGCATCCCCGATCCACGGATAGCCAACTCGAACTAGGGGAATACCCAGTTTATTGATCATGGCTGCATCTGTTTGTCCGCTTAACATGGGGGCTCCAGGATAGGGTTTTCCTTCCTGCTGCTCCCATGCGGCACGTGCAGACTGAACTATCCAATGGTCTGAAGGCGTTGAAGATCCGGGGCAGGAGCCATACATATCCCACTCAGCCTCAATATCCGGGTGACGGCTCAAAATACCTTGCATCAGCAGGTCAAACTCGTGACGTACGTCGGCCATGGTCTGGGTTGGGTTGGTGCGTACATCAATGAAAATTTCAGTTGTTGCAGCCGGGAAGGCAGGTCGCTCCGGCCAGCCGGAACGTACCGAAGCAATCCATCCTTCAGGTGCAATCTGCTCAGAGCTGTGACGGGCAGGGAAGTCAGCGAGCCACTGTTCGATTTCGTTTATCACTGTCGTGGCCGGTATGATGGAGCTGCGAAAGCCCGGTGTGCCGCGAGGAATACCGGCATAGCCAAGAGAGCCTTTCACTGACACCTTGAACCAGCACATGCCGGGGTGTTCATGATAGATTTCATACCAGGGCTTCATGATGATCCCGAAATCAGCGGTTACACCATGGGTGAGCATATAGGTCACGCCTGTAGACATGCCGTAATTATTGCGCTCAGGTACATATAAAGGCATGCCTCCCCCGGCAAAGGCCAAGGTTACTTTACCTTTCAGTTCGACCCCTGCGTCAATAACAGCATTCACGGCCTCGGTCAGGGATGCAACCATGGCTTTGGGGTTGGATGCGCCCAGCCCAATGACAAGCTCGTCCCGGAGAATCGCTTCGGGCTTCATGTCATCGCGAAGCCGATCCCCGACCATTGGCAGATCTGACTCATTTCCTTCTAGATGTGTATCAATCGGTGCATATAGCAACAGGCTTGGGCCTGTTCCATCCCCACAGAGCTCTCCAATAGCATTGCCACTGCTTTCATTGACAGGCTGATAACGAGCCTTGAGTCCGATGCTCTCAAAGTGCGTGGCCATAAACCGGCTGGCTTCCTGCTCCGCTCCAGTAGGGCTATGGATATTAACCAGATCGGCATTAAGTCCGCGTAACCGTTCCTTGTTAATGCTTTTACAGGCGGCCTCAAACCATGCCTTCTGATGCGTATCAAAAACGTGTTTGCCGTTCATGTCAGACTCCTGTTGCGAGAGTGTTGAGGCGATCGGCCATATCAATCAATGCGTGGTCCTTGCCAAAGGGGGCTATCAACTGGATACCCAGAGGAAGATTGCTTGCTGTGCGGGCCACTGGATAGGTCAATACCGGATTACCCAGGAATGTCCAGATTCTATTCAGAATGGGATCACCGGTTCGATCGATACCGGCGGGTGCTGCACCCAGAGCAGGTGGGGTCATGATCAGGTCGTGTGAAGCAAAGATGCTGTCGAGACGATAGCGACATTGTGCGGCCAGGTTGCGTGCGGCTGCTTCATCCTCAGGCGAGACACCCAGCCCTTCTTCAATCAGATCGATGGTGAAAGAGCCCAGTGAGTCACGATGTTCATGGTACTCATCATGCAGAGCTCGTGCAGCTTCAACAGCCATGATAAGGCGTTGAGCGTCTGCAAGTTCAGTAAACATTGGAGACAGTTCGTACTCCACACACTTGATACCTTGCCCGCAAAGGCTGGCGACATGATCCTCGAAGGCTTTCTGCATCTCTGCATCGACCTGATCCCAATACGCGGTTCTGCAAACGGCAATAACCGGTGCCGAGGGGCCATTGGCAATATGAAGATGAGGTGCCAGAGCGGTCAACAACAATCGCTGATCCGCAATCGTGCGCGAGAACAGACCAAGCGTATCGAGTGAGCCAGCCAAGGTGTGTGTGCCTTTATAGGGCAATGTGCCGAAGCTGGGCTTAAGGCCGACAACACCATTGAAGCTGGCTGGTCTGATCATTGACCCCGCGGTCTGGGTGCCGAGTGCAAAAGGCACATGCCAATCAGCCACTGCGGCTGCCGATCCACTGGACGAACCGCCAGGGGTGTGCGCCAGGTTATTGGGGTTACAGGTAGGACCGGGCGTGAAGTAGGCAAACTCTGTGGTGACAGTTTTGCCCATGATGACCGCGCCGACCTTTTTTAACAGGGTCACGATATCGGCTTCCTGCGACGGCAGGTGGCCTGCATACCGAGTGTTGCCATAAGCGGTTGGCATGTCAGTGGTATCAATAATGTCTTTGACCCCGACGGGAATGCCATGAAGTGATGAGCGCCGATCCTCGTTATCTCTTTGACGTGCCTGTGCCAGGGCCAATTCCGGATCAATGAACGCCCAGGCCCGTACATCAGACTCCCGCAGTCGTATTTGCTCAAGGCAGTCACTTACCAGCTTCTCACTGGTTATCTGCCCTGAGGCCAGGGCTACGGATGCTTGTCCAACTGATAGTTTTGACATATTTTTACCAATACTTTCTATTGAAGTTCAATCGCAATGCAATGATGATTAATTAATAATTACAGCAAGGTCAAGCTTTTCTGTAGAGATTTCCTTTCATTTGTAACACGCACACTCCACGTAATATGGCATAACTTATTGTTTCATAATGGTTGTATTGGTTATATCCCTGTTTTATGTGCTTGTTTTCTCTTGTGCCTGTAGCGGCAACTGCCTGACTGGGCTCTGTAATTATTAATTAACAGTTGACAGGCAAGTGACTTAGACTGAATACTCGATTAAAAATCAATTGATATTCAATCATATCTTCTGGGGAGGAGGACCGCCATGCTCAGGCTGTTATCTCGAGTCACTGCCGCAGGTGTGCCGTGGCTGGTTATTGCTGGTCTTTTGTATGTGGGGCTGTTCGTGAAGCCACAGCCTGTAGGCAAAACGGTTGTGCCTGCCGCAATCGAGGCGCGTGACCGCTTCTATGGCATAGCCGTTGTTGGTGATCACGCCATTTGGGCTGTAGGTGCCGATGGCAAGGTGATTCTGAGTAATGACAAGGGCAGGAGCTGGAGTGTGCAGAAAACTCCAGTGGCGCTCCATTTGCAGGATATCGCTGCCTGGAATGACAGGTTTGCCGTGGCTGTTGGCAATGATGGAGTGGTTTTGCGAACAGAGGACGGTGGTCAGAGCTGGCACCAGGCACAGGCACCTGTCAGTGATGTCGTTAACAAACTGATCGATGTGAAGGCCTACACGGATGGCGAAGCGTGGGCTGTCGGTGCGTTTGGAATGATTATCCGAACGCAGGATTACGGACGTACCTGGGAGCAGATGCGTGAGGCCGAAGACTTCATATTGAATGAGATTGTACGTGTCAGCTCCGGTGTTCTTGTTGCTGTTGGCGAGTTTGGAACAGTGTTGAGAACCGATGATAACGGTGCCAACTGGCAAGTGGTGGATGCTGTTGCAGAGGCAAGCCTGATGTCTGTTGATTTCAGAGACGATCTCAACGGAGTTGCCGTAGGGCTTGAAGGCGTGATTCTGGCCACAGGAGATGCCGGACTGAGCTGGGCTGCCGTTACAAATTCCCTTTCTACACCCCCTGCCATGACTGAGCCAGGCACCGCCCGCAGTGACTCCTGGGAGGATATGACCACAGAGCACATTTTCACCGTCAGGTGGGTGGAGGCCATGCAGCGATGGGTTGCTGCTGGCGCCAAGGGTGTTTGGGTTACCGGAAACAAAGAGCTTGATCAATGGGAGTCGGGACGCCTGGCGGCAAGAGAGATGGCATGGCACACAGCGTTAGCCCCTATTGATAAGGGAGTCATTATGGCAGGCCGAAATCTTGGGATTTGGTCTGATCGGGTTTGGCACGTGCTGAATGATCGTTAATCCACCGGCTGGGATTACAGGAGTCTTTCATGACTGAAAATTTTGCTAATTGGTTAATCAGGTTCCGTGTGTGGGTGGTTTCGGTAATTGCCGTCATTACGTTGGCATTGGGCTACACAGCACTGGGTATAGAAGTAAAAACCGTATTTCAGGATCTGCTGCCCAGTGATCATGAATATGTAAAGACGCATAACGAATTCAAGGATACCTTCGGTGGCTCCAACCTGGTCACCATTATGGTCGAGGTTGAAGATGGCGATATCTTTCAGCCTCGTGTGCTCAAGGTGGTGGATAACCTGACCCGAGAGCTGCAGAAGGTTTCGGCGGTGAATCCATTTCAGGTCGTATCGATAGCCTCGAAAAAGCTGAAAGAGGTCAAGGCGTCTACCGGTGGCATTGAGACAAAACCAATCATGTGGCCGGATCTGCCGCAGACTGATGCTGAACTCAAGGAGCTTGAAGACAAGGTCCTGCGAAACTCTCTCATTTACGGCCCCTATGTTTCAGCGGATCTGTCATCGACATTGATAACGGTCGATTTCATCGATCGCCTGCTGAACTATGAAACGGCGTTCAACGAAATCACCACGCTTGTCGACAGTGTCGATGAGCCTGGGGTGACAATTCGACTGGTTGGCGACCCCATATTGTATGGCTGGGTTAACTACTATCTGCCCGAAACACTGAACCTGGTGTTGATGGCACTGATTGTGGTCGTGGCTCTGCTGTTCATCCTCAATCGCACTTGGCGCGGTACGTTTCTGCCTCTGCTGTCTGGTCTGGTCAGTGCAAGCTGGGCGCTGGGTATCTCCAACTTGATTGGTATCCACTTTGATCCTCTGGTGATCGTGATCGCTATGTTGATCACGGCGCGTGCGATCTCCCACTCGGTACAGATCATCACTCGATACAACGAAGAGATCGAGTTGATTGAATCCGGCACCGAGAGCTCGGGTGCTGCTGCGCTGACGACACTTAAAGAGTTGCTGCGCCCGGGTATTTTGGGAATCGCCACGGATGCCTGCTGTGTTGCAGTCGTGGCCTTGAGCCCAATTCCGCTGTTGCAAAAGCTGGCTTTGCTGGCGGTTGTTTGGGTCGGAACCGTGGCCGTCAGCTCCATCATCCTTACGCCTGTCATGCTCTCATGGATCAAGCATCCGCGCGGTTACGCACATCCGTTCAACGTCAGTTGGTTGCTGCACCGGGTGCTGGGTCTGTGCTACCTGATCGTTGTCAGCAAAACGCGCTATGTCGTGGTGGCGTGGACACTGATTGTGTTTGTCGCTTGCGGTTATTTTGCACTGTCTCTCAAAGTCGGTGATGCGAATCCAGGCTCTCCCATTCTCTGGCCCGAGTCTCAGTACAACATGGACTCTGCCGCCATCAATGACAAGTTTCAGGGCGCTGATCGCATGTTTGTTGTGGTTGGCGGGGATGAGGCGGATCTGGTCAAGACCCCCGAAATTCTGAATGCCATGCAGGAGTTCCAGCGTTTTATCGAGGTGCAGCCGGAAGTGGGCGGCACTCTCTCAATCGCTGATGTACTGCCTGCCGTGAACAGAACCCTGCGTGAAGGTAATCCGCGCTATGAAGAGCTCGGCTCCTCGCAGGATATTAATGGTGAGCTGCTGTACATGTTTGAGGCAGGTGCCGAACCGGGTGATATGGACCGTTACGTGGATACGGATCGCGGCAACGGCTCTGTCACACTGTTCTTCCGAGACCGCCAGGGTGAAACGGTTCGTACCGCCATTGCACGCATCAAGGATTTCATCGCATCGCATCCACTGGAAGAGGGTGAGTTCAAGCTTGCAGGTGGCTTGATCGGTGTTATCGCTGCGGTGAATGAAGTGATTCTGTCCGGTCAGCTGCAATCAATCGCGCTGGCGCTGCTGATTCTTGTGGTGCTGTGTACCGCGGTCTATCGCTCTTCAGTGGCCGGGATGTTCTTCATGGTACCGGTGGTGCTGTCCAATACCGTGACGTTCAGTTTCATGGCTTACATGGGTATCGGCATGAATATCAATACCGTCCCGGTGGCGGCACTGGGTATCGGGCTTGGTGTTGATTACGCCCTCTATATCTGTGACCGCATTAAACAGGAGTTGAGCGCAGGTGCCGGCGATCTGGAGGCGATCGAGAAAGCGCTCCATAGCGCGGGTAAAGGCGTCATCGTTACCGCATTCGTTCTGATTGTTTCAGTACTGCTGGTTTACCAGAGTTCACTGAAGTTCCAGGCAGAGATGGGGCTGTTGGTAGCTCTTTGGCTGACAGTTTCCGCATTCACTGCATTGTTCGTGATGCCCGCACTGGCTCACATCTTTAAACCTTCCTTTATATACGGCGCTCGCAAGGCTTCCAGCTCCGTTGTAGAAGAGAATGAGGTGGTCAATGAAAAAGCTGCATAACAAGTTAGCTTTAACACTCTCGGCATTAACTGTCGGGTCTGTAATTCAATCAGCCCAAGCGATTGAAGTGGGTCCGGTCAGGATCGATGGTTTCATCCGTCAACATATGTCGTGGAATATGGACGATCCTATCGCGGCAGGTGGGCCCGTTGATGCTGCCGGTGATATGTCGATGAACAGGACGACACTGCAGCTCGAATGGGTTGCCGACCTGCCCAAAGACATCGCCTTCGTCGGTGTTGCGCGCGCCAACTGGGAGCAGCGACTGGATTACTTGCATGATCTTGAAGATATGGGCGCCTTTGGTAACCAGGGTGCTGGTGACTATTACGATGATGCCGATATCCGCGAAGCCTATCTGGATATTCCGGTTGGCGATCGCGTGATGCTCAAGCTGGGTAAGCAGCAGGTTGCGTGGGGGGAAACCGATTTCTTCCAGGCAATGGATATGGTGCATGGTTTTGATTACCAGTGGCGCTCATTCCTGGAGCCTGCCAACTCTGATCTGCGTAAGCCGTTGATCATGGCGAATGCCATCATCGATATACCGGAAGCGGATGGTTCCCTGCAGGTGCTGTTCCGACCAGGTTGGGATGATGAAGAGGATATCGGCAACAGCTACGATATCGAAGGCGGGCGTTGGGCATCAAACCCCTGGAAAGGTGTCCACTTTCCATCAGTTGACCCCTACAACTATAACCATAGTTCAGGCGACATGGATGATCCGACCTATGGCCTGCGTTGGAACGGCATGTGGGGTGACCTGGGATACTCCGTTGCCTACCTGAAAACCTTCAATCCCGACCCTGTCATGAACGCCAATCCGGCTTTTGGCGGTGTGGCTTATAAAGGTGAATACGGCAGTGATCAGGCAACCACCATCGGTGAAGTCATTTACCCGATGATCGATATGCTTGGCTTCTCGCTGAACGGTTATTCCAATGTTGGTGACTTTGTCTGGAGTACGGAAGTCGCTTACATCAAGGATGCGCCCTTTAACTACGGTGGCTTCGGTGAAGGGCCGGCACCCTGTAATTCTTTAGAGCACGGCTTCTGCGGTATCCAGGACAAGGATGTCATTCGCACCATGGTGCGTGTCGACAAAAACCTGGCCTTTGCACAGTCCCTGTTCGGTGCCGAGAAACCGGCTTTCTTCAGCATGCAGCTGTTTGATACCTGGATTCTCGACTATGACCGCAACGAAAACCTGAAAGTGCTTGTTGGTCAGCCTGAGCTGCGCAAGGAACACTCAACCCTTCTGACCACGATCTTCGGTCTCTCCTATATGAATGGACGTTTGACGCCTGAGCTGGTGGCCGGTTTTGACCTGACCTATGGCGGTGGTTTTGCCGTGCCCAGTGTGACCTACACCGTTGGCAACAATTGGAAGGTAAAGGGCGAGTTCGATCTGTTCTGGTCCGATGGTACGCGTGAGAACGGCGCACCGGTGGATAGCTCCACCGATGCAGGTTTGTTCGGCTGGTTTGAAGACAACGATCAATTTGCACTGACTGTGACTTATCAGTTCTGATTTCGAGGTGAAACATTATGTATAAAAAGACTTTACTGCCTTGTGCACTTGCCTTTGCATGTACGATTTCCAGTGGCGTTGCCCTTGCAGCCGTAGAGGCGGGAACCGTACTGTCAGCTGCCAACATCGATAAGCTGTACGATGACACCTTTGAAGGTCACAAAATCAAGGATCTTCTGACGGAAAAAGTTGAGTGGCGCATCCGCAACAGCGGTTACGAAATGAAACTGGTGAATTCCAAGCCGGTCAAGCTGGGCGATGCCTGGTATGAACGCTCCCAGCAGAATGTTGGCAATGTAACCATCAACGAAGCGGGTGGTCGTATTGATGGCTGGGTCGGTGGTGCGCCGTTCCCCAATATCGACATGAACGATCCGGAAGCCGCGAAAAAAGTGGTCTGGAACTGGTACTACGGTAACCCACGCGGTGATGTGATGAACGTCCCGAATGTTGCCTATGTCCTGATCGATGGCAACAGCGGTATCGAGCGTGTGCAGAGCTGGAAGTTCGTACGCTACACCATGAAAGGCCGACTGACAGGTGAGCAGGTGGAGGGTGACGGTTCCGAATTGAGCCGTACTATCTTCGTGGCGACGGCGCCGCGTGATATCAAGGGGCTTGGAACATTTTCGATTCGTAAAGACAACGAACAAGTTGAAGATGTCTGGGCATATATCCGTGCAGTACGCCGTACCCGTCGTCTGTCCGGTGGTGCCTGGATGGATCCGGTCGGTGGAACCGACCAGCTGCAGGATGATATCGAAATCTTTAACGCCAACCCTACTTGGTACAAAGAGTACCGCATGGTTGGCAAGCGCCATATCTTGACGGCTGCACACGGTATCAACAGTGCCTGGAACCCGAATGGTGCAAATGAAGCCGAGTCCTTCCCGACATTGGATCTGAGCAAGGCTCCCTACTGGAATTTCAATCAGGATCAGTATGAGCCGCGTGAAGTCTACGTAATAGAGGCTATCCCGCCGGAAGAGCACCCCTACAGCAAGAAAGTGCTTTATATCGATACCGAGTACCCACGTGTTCACATGGGTGAAGCCTACGACAAAAAAGGTGATTTCTGGAAAATGTTCCAGTTTCACTCCTACCCCAACATTGCCGAAGACGGCTCGGTGGATGTGCGTACGACCTCCGGTGCCACCATCGATTTCAAGCGTAACCATGCCACGGTGTTTTTCCCGGATACCGAGACCTGGAGCACCAACACACCGGGCCTGACTGCAGATGACGTCAGCCTGTCTGTGCTGCGAGCCACTGCACGCTAAACAGCAACACCCGCAAGCTCCTTCCCCCTTCGGGAGCTTGCGGTCCTCAAGGAGTTTTTAACATGATGAATACCCCTGAAATTGGCCAGATGCTGGATATCGGCACCATGAAGGTCAATTACCATGATGCCGGCGAAGGGCGTCCTGTCCTACTGTTGCATGGCTCTGGAGCAGGTGTCAGTGCTTGGGCCAACTGGCGCAATACGATCCCGGAACTGGCTCAATTCAGACGCGTTCTGGCACCTGATCTTGCCGGTTTTGGTTATACCGAGACACCTGACGATTATGAATTTGTCCATATGGACGGCTGGGTAGACCAGATTATCCGGTTTATGGATGCATTGGATATCGAACAGGCTGACTTCGTTGGCAACTCATTTGGTGGCTCATTGACCCTGGCGCTGGTGGTTCGCTATCCGCAGCGTGTAGGACGCATGGTGCTGATGGGCAGTGGTGGTCAGCCGTTTGAAGTAAATGAATGCTTGCAGAAGCTTTGGGGATACAAGCCCTCGATTGAAGCGATGCGTGAGATCCTCCAGATCATGGCGTATGACCAGTCGATCGCGACCGAGGAACTGGCTGAGTTGCGCTATCGCTCCACTATTCGTCCCGGTGTGCAGGAGCGGTTTGAAAAAATATTCCCTCCGCCCTATCAGCGTTGGGGTGATGTGCTGGTAATACCCGATGACCAGTTGGCGGCACTCCAGCATGAAACCCTGCTTTTGCACGGCCGTGATGACCGCGTTGTACCGGTACATGTTTCCGAAGAGCTGGCCATGAAAATACCCAACGCTCAATTGCATATCTTTGGTTGCTGCGGTCACTGGACCCAAATCGAACAGGCTGCACGTTTTAACCATTTAGTGCGTGAATTCCTGCGTGAAGCTGCTGCTGAATAAGGACAACAACGATGTCGAATGAAACTCCTGAAATTGCACATCAATTGGATTTGGGTGATATCCAGATCAATTACCACGATGAAGGCACGGGCCGGCCACTGATTCTTCTGCATGGCTCCGGCGCGGGCGTCACCGCGTGGGCTAACTGGCGCAACACCATCCCCATGTTTGCACCGACCCGACGGGTATTGGCGCCAGATCTGGTTGGCTTTGGGTATACCCAGGCGCCGGACGATTACGAATACCATCATATGGATACCTGGATCGATCAGATCGTCCGTTTCATGGATGCTCTGGATATTGAGCAGGCTGATTTCATCGGTAACTCATTTGGCGGTTCATTGACGCTGGCGCTGGCAGTTCGTCATCCCAAGCGGGTGGGGCGTATGGTGTTGATGGGCAGTGGTGGCCAGCCGTTCGACGTGGGTGATGATCTGCAAAAACTCTGGGGTTACAAGCCATCGATTGAAGCGATGAAAGAGATCCTGCAGATCATGGCGTTCAATCAGGCTATCGCAACGGACGAACTGGCGGAGTTGCGTTATCGCGCCACGATGCGCCCCGGCTTCCAGGAACGCTTTGAGCGGGTATTCCCCAAACCGTATCAGCGCTGGGCTGATGCTCAGGTTGTCAGCGATCAGGATTTGGCTGCAATTGAGCAGGAAGTGCTGATCATTCATGGCCGGGATGACCGTGTCGTACCGGTGTCTGTATCGGAGAATCTGGCTCGTAAGATCAAGCATTCCCAGTTCCACATGTTTGGTTGCTGTGGTCACTGGACCCAGATTGAGCAGGCAGAGCGATTCAATAGTCTGGTCCGATTCTTCCTGCAGGAAGAAGACTGATCGATTTGGCAACGGAGGTCTTATGAATAAAGCCAATATTCATGTCACTGAGCAGGCGGGCCAATACCTGGCTGAGATGGCGGCGCGTGAGAATTGCCGAGAACTGCGTATCGGTGTGCAGTACCCGGGGACACCCATCTCTCAATGTTACCTGAGCTTCAGTCACGAGCAGTCGGCTGATGATGAGGTAATGGACTTTGACGGCTTCCGTTTGCGTTACAAGCGCACCTTGTCTTGCTTCATCGACGGTTTGAGTGTGGACTACAGAAAAAATCGCTTGGGCAATGAGATCAGGCTGAAGGCGCCAAATCTGCACAATCTGCAGGAGCCACCCGCTGATGCCGATCTTGAACTCCGTGTCAACTGGGTACTGAACCGGCACGTCAATCCATCACTGGCCGAGCATCAAGGCAGTGTGATTGTTGACCGCGTTGAGGAGCAGAAGGTGTGGCTCAAGTTTGGCGGCAATTGTCTGGGGTGCGGTAATGCAGAAAAGACGCTGGTTGAGTTCGTTGAGAAGGTGCTTCGTGAGTACCTTCCTGAAGTCGATACGATCAGTGAAGTGACCATGCACTAAATTTTTTTAATCATTCAAATTGAATTTCAATTGAAGTTGCATTTATATTCGATAGCGAGTAATTTTTAATTACACGAACTCTGGTGAGTTGCCTAGATAGAACTGAGAGGGAACAGAATCATGTCCAAGAAGAATGCACGTGTTGCTAACGATAAAAGCACCAAGAAGCAGTATCAGCCTTACATGGAAGCCGAATGGGGCTTCATTAATCACTGGTATCCCGCTGTATTCACTCATGAACTGCCTGAGGGTGAAGTCAAGGGCATTCAGGTTGCAGGGGTTCCGATTGTTCTGCGTCGCGCCAAGGGTAAGGTTCATGCGCTGCTGGATCAGTGCCTGCACCGCGGTGTTCGTTTCTCAGCCAAGCCGATGTGTCTGAATGACGAAACCATCACCTGCTGGTATCACGGCTTTACCTTCAACCTTGACGACGGTGAGCTGAGCACAATTGTTGCCGCGCCGGAAGACAAGCTGATTGGTACCACCGGTATCCAGACCTTTGCTGTAGAAGAAGTGGGCGGCATGGTGTTCGTATTTGTCTGCGAACCGGATTGGGATGAAGAAATTCCGCCGTTGGCCAATGACCTGCCGTTGCGTTTCCCGGAAAACAACGAGCGCTTCCCGCACCCGTTCTGGCCGGATACACCGTCCATTCTGGATGAGAACGTAGTGGTTCTGGGCATGCACCGTACCGGTAATGCCAACTGGCGTTTGGCGTGTGAGAATGGCTTTGATGCAGGTCACCTGCTGATTCACCGTGACAACGCCATCGTTCAGGCCAAAGAGTGGGCGGTGCCGCTGGGTATCAAGCCGCTGTCTGATGAAGCGATCGCGATTATTGATGAGGAAAACGGACCGCGCGGATTCCTCAACCGTTATTTCACTGAGCATTATGAGCCGGTGCTGGACAACCCGGTACTGGACATCAAGGCCTACGGCCAGAATCCGAAATACTTCCGCACATCCATGTACATGCCGGGCGTTCTGATGGTTGAGAACTGGCCGGAAGATCATGTGGTTCAGTATGAGTGGTATGTACCGATCACCAACGATACCTACGAATACTGGGAAGTACTGGTACGCAAGTGCGACACCCCAGAGGAGCGTAAGGCATTCGAGTACCGCTATGAAAATCTGTACAAGCCGATGTGCCTGGAAGGGTTCAATGACTGTGACCTGATGGCGCGTGACGCCATGCAAAACTTCTATGCCGATGGTACCGGCTGGGATGACGAGCAGCTGGCCGACATGGATGCATCGGTCATCGTATGGCGCAAGTGCGCCTCACGCTTCAACCGTGGTATTGCACCAGCACCGAAAGGCGTGAACGGTTCCAAGCCTGCCCAGAGCCAGCATTTCGCATCGGCGGCGACAGGCAAATGGCCAGGCACTGATGCATTCATTACCGGTAACAAGTACGACAAAAGCTGATCATCAAATAACAGCAAGTTCTATGTTGCAGTGCTGATGACTGAAGGAGGCTAGCCTCCTTCGGTCCCTCAAATAAGGAGAAACCGCTATGTCTGCATCAGAAGCGGCTCAAGTGCTTGAGTGTGAAGCTCAAGTGACCTTCAGGTTCACAGATGGTGTCGAATATCAGGCCAGTAGCCAGCCCGGTGAGTTGCTGCTGGATGTTGCTCGCAGAAACGACGTGCCGATTACGTGGCAGTGTCTTACGGGCAGCTGTGGTTCCTGCATGTGTAAGGTTGAAGAAGGAGAGGTGAGCTCCGATACCAAGCGTCTGCTGTCTCTGCTTCCCAGTGAAGCCAAGGAAGGGTTGCGGTTGTCGTGTGCAGCTTTTGCCGATACCGATTGTGTTGTTGACCTGGATTATCCGAGTACATTTACCGAAGATCATGCGATCCATCAGGATACTGGCACAGTGACCGAGCTTGAGTGGGTCAACCACAACACTGTCCGCCTGGTGATGAAGCTGCCTGAGGATACCGAATTCGAAGACTATGAGGCGGGCCAGTACGTGCAGCTTCAGGTGCCTGGCACAGAGGAATGGCGTTCCTATTCCATGTCCAGCACGGTCAAGGATCTGCCCGAGATGACGTTTTATATCCGGGTGCTTGATCAGGGCGTGATGTCCGAATATTTGCGTGATCGTTGCCAAGTGGGTGATGAGATTCCGGTAGATGGTGCCTATGGCGTGTTCTATCTGCGGGAAGAAAAAGTGCCTCAGATCATGATCGCAGGCGGTACCGGATTGGCACCGATGCTAAGCATGATCGATACCCTGCGGTTGAGTAACTTCCGTCGCAAGAAGATTACCCTGGCCTTTGGTTGCTCTCATGAAAAAGACCTGTTTGCCATCGATGAATTGGAGATGCGTTCAGATTGGATGCCCAATCTGGATGTAAGGACCTGCGTGTCTCGTCCAGAAGGGGATTGGCAGGGACACAATTGCCGGGCGCAATATGCGATTACGGCAGATGATATTACTGACGAAAATACTATCGCATATCTATGTGGCCCACCTGCAATGACTGAGGATGCAAAAGCCCATTTGGAATCTCTGGGGGTTAAATCCGAGAATATTCACGTTGAGCTATTTGAAAGCCTTTAAAAGCGGCAGTGACTCACTCTAAATATCGTCGCGGCCTTGATTAATAAAAAGAGGTGAAGATCATGTCGGCTGTAACCAAACTATCCTATCTCGGTTTCAACGTGGCTGATTTCAGCCAGTGGAACACTATTCTTTTTGATATTCTTGGACTGGAAGCACGTAAAGACAGCCCGGCTGGGCAGACTCAGTTGAGAATGGATTCCCAGCACCATCGGTTTACGTTTTTTGAAAGCGATCATAACAGTACCGCGTATATTGGCTGGGAAGTGGATAACATTGACCAATTCAACGCGCTATACCAGCATCTTCAAACAATGGGTATTGGTGTTGAACTGGCTTCAGACAGTGAAAAAGAAGCCCGTCAGGTGCTGGAGTTAATGAAATTCCGTGGTCCTGATAACGTGGCAATGGAAGTCTGTTTTGCACCCTTCAAGGATAATCAGCCCTACGAACCAAGTTGCACGCGGTTTGGTGGCTTTGTAACAGGTGATCAGGGGCTTGGTCACATATTGTATTGTCACTCAGACATGAAGGAGGCATTGGCTTTTTATCGTGATGCATTGGGAATGCGAATTTCCGATTATATTCACTGGGATGAGGCTCGTGCTACTTTCCTTCATTGCAACCCACGTCATCATACCCTTGCCATATGTAATCCCTGCTTTGGTACCGGAGCGGGTGAGCTTAACCATTTTATGGTTCAGGCTGAAAACATCGATGACGTTGGCCAGGCATACGACCGTGTTGCAGAACTTGATGTTCCTCTGGTGTTGACGTTGGGTAAGCATACCAACGATAAAATGACATCGTTTTATATGATCACTCCGTCCGGCTTTGCTATTGAGTACGGGTTCGGAGGCGCAGAAATCCACAATGATGCCGAGTGGGAAGTCGCTTTGTATAATGCCCCTAAAATATGGGGTCATAACCTGGTCGGTTGATTTTTATTAAGTCATCATTCCCTTTTTTGGGCACAAGTTCCGGTGCCCTTTTTTTTGAGATTTATTTATGCAAGGCGCAATCATTAATGACTGTGGTGATGAGTTGTATGACGCTCTCGTTTCCGGAGTAACCGTTCCTCCGTTGACTGGACGGTTTTGCGACATGACGATTGACGATGCGTATTACATATCGTTGAGAATGATGTCGCGTCGGATTGAAGCAGGAGAGCGGGTGATCGGGAAAAAGATTGGTGTCACTTCGCGAGCCGTGCAGGCGATGCTGAAGGTTGATCAGCCCGACTTCGGCTTTCTGACGGACGCAATGTTGTTCGAAGATGGCTGCTCGCTGTCGCTGCGAGAACATCAGCTCATTCACCCGCGTGCTGAGGGTGAAATTGCATTTAAACTTAAATCAACGCTTGAGGGACCAGGGATAACCGCCAGGCAGGTCATGGCGGCAACTGAAAGCGTCATGCCTTGCTTTGAGATAGTCGACTCACGTATCGATAACTGGCAGATCAAGATTCAGGACACCGTTGCAGATAATGCTTCCTGTGGTGTTTTTGTATTGGGTAAACAGGCCATAGATCCCGCCAAACTGGATCTCGCCGCACTTGAAATGACCGTCAGCAAAAACAAGCAGCCGATCAGTCGCGGCAAGGGAGCGGCGGTGCAGGGACATCCTGCCAATGCGGTTGCCTGGCTGGCGAATACACTGGGCCGTTTTGGTATAGCCCTCGAAGCAGGTGAAATTATTCTCTCCGGTTCACTGGTGCCACTTGAGCCAGTTAAGGCTGGCGATCATATGTCACTGGAAGCGCCAGGTCTTGGATATGTGAGCGTTCATTTCACTGACTGAAGCAATTATGTGTGAGTTCTATTCATGAGCAAAAAACTGAAAGCGGTCATCATTGGCCCCGGTAACATCGGCACCGACCTGTTGATGAAAATGCAGCGTTCCGAGTGGATCGAGCCGGTCTGGATGGTGGGCATCGACCCTGAGTCCGAAGGCCTCAAACGCGCCGCTGAAATGGGCATCAAAACCTGCGCCACCGGCGTGGATGGTATCCTGCCGCACATCATTGAAGACGATATCCGTGTCGCCTTCGACGCCACCTCCGCCTACGTCCATGCCGAGAACAGCCGCAAGCTGAACGAACTGGGCGTGATCATGGTTGACCTGACCCCCGCCGCCATCGGCCCGTTCTGCATCCC
>NPIF01000034.1_pt4 | contig 72772 bp, 56 predicted proteins | sample 8637461 | NCBI WGS metagenome assembly NPIF01 (sample SAMN07420641, study PRJNA396082) | bioreactor metagenome | isolation source: sample BR12 brine-fed electro-methanogenic bioreactor BR | place: Japan: Kochi | collected 2016-12-09 | reverse complement strand
GGACCAGGGTGAATAGTTACCCCTGATTGTGCACACAGCGCGCGCTGCAAGAGACTCTGACCATGGCCTCCTCCTTTCGATCTCCCCGTTGGCACGATACCCAGAAGGAAGCATAACAGTTTTACCGGCAATTTTAAGGGATTGGTTCTCCGTTATTCTCCAGCGGAACCCCAGAGAAGATCTTCCAGCCCCGAATGGCGGACGATGCGCCGGTCGATCGCCTGCCGAAACACCTCATCCTCCCCCCAGATCTCCAGCGATTTCCGGGCCCGGGTCATGGCGGTATAGACAAGCTCGCGGCTGAGAACCTCGCTCATGCGCTCGGGCAAAAGCAGCAGCACCTGGTCGAATTCAGACCCCTGACTTTTGTGCACGGTCATCGCGAAAACCGTCTCGTGGGCGGGCAATCGAGCGGGGGACAATTTGCGCAGGCCCCCGCCGGGCTGGGGGAAATAAGCGCGCAGAGCGTTATTGGCCTCCGGATCGGGCCAGACCAGCCCGACATCGCCGTTAAACAGCCCCGATCCATAATCGTTGCCGGTCACCATGATGGGCCGACCCCGATAAAAAGGCGTTGCCCCCCGCACCAGCCCATGACGAGCCAGCACCGACCGGGCCAGGCGATTGAGGTTGTCGACCCCGTAGGGCCCCCGCCGCAGGGCGCAGAGAATCCGCGACTCTTCGAGCAGGCCGAGAGCTTCCACCGGCGATGGGGCCTGCAGCAACCGGCGGAAAAACGGCAGGAGGATCGCTGCCAGAGCGGCTTCCAGGTCGGCGGGAGCGGGCGTGGCGCGCCAGTGAAGCTCGGCGCGATCGGGGTCGCGCAGAGCCGAGAGCGCCTCTTCCCCCGCGCCGGCATTGACCGCTCGGCTCAGGGTGCCGATGGCGCTCTCGGCAGCAAACCGGTAGCTTTTTTGCAGCAGGACCACGACGTCATCCAGCGCGGCCCCCTCGTCCCCGGCCACCGCCGGAACCCGATCGCCCGAAATCTCTTCAATCCGTGCGCAAAAACCGGGACTGAAGCGGTTTTCGCGCAGCGGCCCGCACAGGTCGCCGAGCACCGCCCCGGCCTCGACCGATGCCAGCTGATCGCGATCTCCCAGCAGGATCAGGCGCGATTCAGGGGCCAGTGCCGCCACCAGGCTGGCCATCAGGGAGAGGTCGACCATGGAGGCCTCGTCGACGATCACCACGTCGTAAGGCAGGGGATTGGCGCCATGGTGACGAAAGGTGCCCGAGCGCCCGGAAAAACCCAGGAGCCGATGCAGAGTCTGCGCCTCCTGGGGAATCCGGGCGCGAACGTCGTCGCTGACGGGAAGTGCCGCGAGGGCCCCGCGGATGGCCTCGACCAGGCGCGCCGCCGCCTTGCCGGTGGGCGCTGTCAGGGCGATATGCAAAGGGGCCGAACCGCCCTGCTCCAGCAGAAGAGTGAGAATCTTCACCACGGTGGAGGTCTTTCCCGTGCCCGGGCCGCCCGAAATCAGGCAGAAAGAATGATGCAGGGCCGTCACCGCCGCCACTCTCTGCCAATCGGGGCGGGCTCCTGCGCCTTCGGCTCGACCGAAAAGGCGTGCGATGCCGTCACGCAGCAACGCCGGATCGAGATCGTCAACCGCGGCCTGCGCCCGCCGGCGGAGCTCGTCGGCGAGATATTGCTGATGCCGCCAGAATCGATAGAGATAGAGGCGGCTGCGGGCATCGAGAATCAACGGGGCGAACTCCCCGGGGCGGCCGACCACCGGAGTCTGCAAAAGCGCTTGCCGCCACGCCCCGGCATCGGGAACGACCAGGGGGGAATCCGTTTCCAGCGTCTCGGCGACGGCCTGCGGCCGGGAGATATCGAAACAGATGTGGCCCTGCTCGGCGGCGTGGCTGACCAGGGCGGCGGCCAGTTCCAGTTCGGGGCGGGAAGCCTGCGCCAGTTGCCCGATGAATCGGGCGAAATGACGGCTCATGGCCGACCAGGGAAATGCCTCCAAACCTGGAGCATCAACCGGCATGGCGGCCTCCGTGGAGAAAGGCGTCGAGCTCGGCCAGAAGCCGCTCGGCGGGGCGATCATAGTAGATTCCGGTGCCCTCTTCTTCGCCGACCGCGATTCCCCGCAGGAAAAGGTAAAACACCCCGCCGAAATGTCGGCGGTGATCGTATCCCGGCAGCCGCGCTCGCAGCAGACGATGCAAAGCGACGGCGTAGAGATGGTACTGCAGCAGGTAGTCGTCGCGCACCATGGCCTGGCGCAGCGTTTCGGAGCGATAATCCGTCCGCCGGCCGCCGAGATAATTCGATTTCCAGTCGAGCAGGTAGTAGCGCCCATCGTGGCGAAACACCAGGTCGACGAAACCCTTGACGAAGCCGCGCACGGGGAGCGTCTCGTCGCTGCCGAACAGGGGGCCCGCGGCCGCGCCTTCGTTGCGGGCGAAGATGGTCCGCAGTCCGGCGGCCGAAATCCGTTCGGCGGGGAAGTGAAACTCCAGCTCCGGCAGGCGCGCGGCCGGATCGAGAGCCGCGAGTCGCACCGCTCCGAAATCGCCGACCAGATCGGCACTCACCACCCGCCGCACCATGGCGTGAACGGCATCTTCCCACTTGTCCTCGAAACCGAACAGGCGCAGCTTGCGCCGCACCAGTTCCCGCGCCTCCGGCCCGCCGGCCTGGCGGAAATCGAGGTTCTCGAAAATCTCGTGCAGACAAGAGCCCGCCCTGGCCCCCCGGGGAAAGTGGAGGATGTCGTCACCGGCCGTCCCTGGGGCCGCGGCCGCATCGCTCTCCTGGAGTTGGGTCGCCAGCATGAGCTGGTCGCGGTCGGGCAGATCGACCGCCCCGCCCCTGGCGGCGACCAGGGAGGAGAAGCTGGCGATCTTCCAATCGATGGGGATGCGCCCGGGAAACCGCCGGCAGTCGGGCACGGGCAATTCCCCGACGGCCGGAGTCCAGCACTCGTCCCCCGCGGCGGGCAGATCGGAGACCTGAATGCGCCCCGCGCTGCCGGCGACGAGCTCCTGCAGGTCGGCGCGCAGGGCAGCGTCGTCCAGTTGCTTGACCCGCTCGGCGAGAAGGTCGAGGGACGACATCTCCCCTTCTTCGCCGTGAAACAGGTAGGCCGGGGCGGAGGTCTCGCTCTGGTTGAAGCCCCCCCAGACGAGGTAGCAGCGATTCCGGGCGCGGGTCAGGGCCACGTAGAGCAGGCGCAGGTTTTCGGCGAGCAGTTCGCGCTCGGCGCGAGTTTTGGCCGTCTCCTCCTCGTCCGGCGCCAGATGAAGGGTGGCCTGCCCGTCTTGCGCATCGTGATACTGCACCGGCTCCCCTTTGCGGGTGCGCGAGTGCCCCCAGCCGAAGGGGCAGAAGACGATGGGATATTCGAGCCCCTTGCTGCGGTGGATGGTCACCAGCTTGACCGCATCCTGGTCGGTTTCGAGGCGCATCTGGTACTCGTCGCGGGCGGGACGCTCGGCGATCTGGTCGGCGGTCCAGGCGAGCAACCCTTCCATTCCGAAGCGGTGCTCGAGGGCGGCCTGGTGCAGCACCTCGATACTGTGCAGCAGGTTGGTCAGGCGCCGCTCGCCGTCGCCATAACCGAGCAGGCGCTGCCGCACCTTCTCGCGGGCGAGCAGGCTATTGGCCATGACGACGAAACCGCGCCGGGCCCAGATTTCGTGATAAGTCGAAAAACGCTCGACCCAGGCGTCCCAGCGCTCCTCGTCGGCAGCGGCGCGCTCCAGATCTTCGCCGCTCAAGCCGAGCATCTCCGTCGTCAGGGCGGTACGCAGCAACCCGTCGTTGGCCGGGTCGGCGACCGCCGCGAGAATCCGGTGCAATTCATCGATCTCAGGCGACAGGAACAGGTTTTCGGTGCTGTAGAGAACGCTCGGTACCCCGCGTGCGCGCAACGCCTGCTGCATGGCGATGGCCTGGGAGTTCTTGCGCACCAGCACCGCGATGTCCCCGGGCCCCAGCGCCCGGTTGTCGATGCGCAGGCGGTCGCGGTCGGCGGCGGCGAGAAGGCGCACGATTTCGCTCGCGACCGCCTCCACCAGAATGGGGGTGGCCCGCTCGCCGGAAATTCGCTTCTCGTCCGACTCCCGGGGCATGAACCACAGGTGAAAGGGGGCCTGATCGGGGCCATCGACAGACACCAGGGACGACTGCTCCCGTCCCCGGGCGGGCCGGACGGGGGAAAAGGAAATATTCTCCAGCAGGAAGGGCTGAGGATGGGCGTCGAACAGATGATTGACCGCCTCCACCAGCGGTCCGTCGGAGCGCCAGTTGGTGCCCAGGGTGGAGCGCTGTTCGATTTGGCGGGCGGCAGCGAGGTAGGCGAAGACATCGGCGCCGCGGAAGCTGTAAATGGCCTGCTTGGGATCGCCGATCAGAAAGAGCAGCGACGAGGCATCGGGATAGATCGTCCGGAAAATGGCGTACTGGACCGGATCGGTATCCTGAAATTCGTCGATCAGCGCCGCCGGAAACCGCAGGCGCAGCTCCCGCGCCAGATGATCGCCTCCTTCCCCCTCGAGAGCGCGGCGCAGGTCGAGGAGCAGATCGTCGAAGGCGCGCACGTTCTGGCGGCCCTTGCGCAGGGGAAGCTCACGGCGCAGGGTCGCGACAAGTTCGCGCTTGAGGGCGAGCAGGCGATCGTGCCAGGCCTGTTGCAGCGCGTCGAGGTCGCCAACGAGAGAATCGATCACCGTGAAAAAGGGATGTTCGGGGGGAACCTGGCCCTTTTTCGCCCCTTTGGCCAGCGCTGCGGTCGTGAGCTTTTCGAGTTTTTCCGGCAGCGGCAGCAGTTGCGCGGCGGAAAAATAGGCGTCGAAGGCAGCGGCCCAGGCCGGGATGCTCTCCGCGTTGTAGGTGCGCTGGTTCAGGGCCGGGCTCTGGCAGAGGAGTTCGACCACCTGCGCGCGATCGCGTCCCCAGGCCGAGGCCGCTTCCGCAAAAGATTGTCGGGCCTCGGCCAGAAACCTCGCGTCGTCGCGCGCCTCGGTCTGGGGCAGCACCCGTAGCTCGGAGATTTTGCCGGCCCGCTTGGCGAAGGTGCGCAGATCTTCGGGCGTGGCGCCACGGCTCTGTGCCCAGTTCAGCCATTCTCCGGAGACCTGGAAGAAATGAATGCGCCAGAAATCATCGACGATTTCCCGCATCAGCTCGGTCTGGTCGGTGACCAGTTCGGTGTCGAACAGGCTGCCGCTCTCGAAAGCTTTCTCCTGCAGGGTACGCTGGCAGAAACCGTGAATCGTGAAGATGGCCGCCTCGTCGAAACAGGCCAGCGCATCGCGCAGACGTTCGGCGTCACGCTCGACATTTTTGCTGTGGCCGATCAGGGTGGCGAGCAGCGTGTCGTCACTTGCCCCTTGAAAAAAGGCGTCGAGGGCACTGCGCAGGCGCCGGCGGATGCGGTCGCGCAGCTCCTCGGTGGCGGCCTCGGTGAAGGTCACCACCAGAATCTGGTCGACCCGCAGTCCCTTCTCGAGAATCAGGCGCAGGTAGAGCCCGGCGATGGTATAGGTCTTGCCGGTGCCGGCGCTCGCCTCGATCAGGTTGCGCCCGCCGAGGGGGCTTTTTTCCAGGCTGAATTCCGTGATCATGGTCATGGCGCCCCAGGCTCCAGGGCCCGCAACAGGGGTTGGTAGAGGCGCAGGGCCAGGGGTTCGAACTCGCCGGTGAAGGGTTCGCTCCCCTTCAGGGCGAAACGCAGCCAAGGGTCCAGATTCTCCCCGGGAATCCGCTGGTTGCCTTCCCATTCCCTGATCGCCTTGGCGAAGGCCGATTCCGCGGGTTTTCCCGCAGCCACCTGTTGGGCGAAGACGAAGGAGCTCTTGGGGTAAATCGGCAGCAGGCGGCACATCCCCTCCCGGTACAGGGCCAGGAAATCGGCGAGCAGGGTTTCGGCCTCGGCAACCGGTCCCAGCCGCCGGATCTCGTCGCGCCCCACTACCAGGGTTTCGACCTCTTCGCCGCCGCAGCAAAAGGCCAGATGCGCCACCCAGGCGTCGAGCAGGTCCTTCCCCCGCACCGGTCCCGGACGGAAACGCAGGGGCCCCTCGACCCCGCCCCGGGCGATTCGCCCGGTGAGATGGAGGCCGCCGAGAGTGAGATCGACATCGTGCCAGTGCGGGAGTTCTTCGCGCAGGGGACGAACCACCGCGGCGAAGGTCGCGGCCGCCGCCGAGCATTCCCGAAAGGTCTCCGCCCCCGGTTGTCCCGGCGGCAGCACCCCCCGGGCGCGATAGAGGGAGTAAAGCTCAGCGGCCGGTGCCTCCGCAAGGTGCTCGGCCACCAGCGCGTTGACCACCTGGTAGCGCTCGAGCGCATCGAGACTCAGGGATTCGCGCTCGGGCAACGCCCTCTGGGCGTCGCCGAGCCGAATTCCCAGCCGCCCTTCGAGAAAAGCGCGCACCGGATGCTGAAGAAAACGGACCAGCTCCGCCACGTTCACCTCGGCATGCGCCGGCAGCTCGGGCAACGGCGAGGTCAAAAGGGGCCGCACCTGCCGTCCCCCGGTCACCCGGGCGGCGAGAGCCTCGCAATTCTCCCGGGAATAGCTGAACAGGGGGCCGCTGCCTTGAAAGTAATCGGGGTGAAACGCCTGCAGGCGATGATGGCGCACGACCTGAGCCAGAATCGCGTGCTGCGGATGGGTGAAGCCGCGCTCGACCGCGTCGAGAAGCTCGCTGACCAGAACCGAGGGGGGCGCAATGCTGCCGTCCCGGGCGCTTTGCCCGACATAGCTGATAATGAGATGGTCGCGGGCCGAGACCAGGGCCTCGAGAAAGAGGTAGCGGTCTTCCTTGCGCAGGGAGCGATCGCCCAGCCGGGGGCGACGGGCCATCAGATCGAAGCTCGCCGGCCGCTCGGCGCGGGGAAAAACCCCGTCGTTCATCCCGGCGAGAACCACCACCCGAAAAGGGATGCTGCGCATCGGCAGCAGGGCGCAGAAGGTGACTCCGCCGGCGAGAAAAGCCTGGGCGGGGGCGGTTTTCTCCAGTTGCCCGAGCAGGTGCGCGCGCACGGTTTCGAGGGGCAGAGGCTCGGTGAATCCGGCCTGGGCGGCCTGTTCCCCAAACCGGCGCAGCGCCGCGCGCACCATCTCGATGTCCGTTTCCGCTTCGCCCGAGGAGGAGAAGAAACGCGCGAGCAGGCCCCCGAGCCGCTCGACCCAGCCGTCGGGCGCGCGGGGAAGTTCGAGTTCGGCTGCCGCCTGGAAGAGCGTCTCGGCAAAATCGAGCAGGGCGCCCAGGGGGTGGGCATTGCCGCCGGCCACCGCCGGCTGGGGGAGGATGCCGGCAAAGAGCCGGTTCTCCTCGGGCAGGGCATATCCCAGCAGCAGCCGCCGAAGCCCTTCGCGCCAGCTGTTGTCGCCGTAGGCGGGAAGCCCCTGCCGGGCGCGGTCGGCGGCGTCGATGCCCCAGCGGATGCGGGTCTGGGAAATCCAGCGCCGCACCAGGTCGAGATCGGCGGGCGCCAGTTCGAAACGCTCCAGCACCGCCGGGGTTTCCAGAATATCCATGACCTGGGCCGCTCCGAAGCGGCTGCCGGGAAGCGCGAGTATTTTGAGAAAAGTTTCGGCCACCGCACTCTGCCGGCGCAAGCCGCGATCGGCAATGCGAAAGGGAATCCGCGACGACCCCTTCCCCGTCTGCTCGAAAACGGCGGAGATGTAGGGCGCATACCCTTCGAGGTCAGGGATCATGACCAGCACGTCGTTGGGGGTCAGATCGGGATGCCGCTCGAACAGGTCGAGCAACTGGTCGTAGAGCACCTCCATCTCGCGCAGCGGACCGTGGCAGGAATGCACCTGCAGCGAATCGTCGTCCGCGGCGATCGCTTTTTGCGGTACCCGGCGGCTGGGGCGGTCGCGCAGCAGGAGAATGTCCCCCTGCAGGCAGTGCAGCAGGCTGTCTTCTCCCGGATCGTCGAAGGAAGAGAATTCCTGCTCGAAATCGACATCGCCCAGCAACTGGCGGAAAAAGTCGCGGCCGAGGCCGCCGAGCGAGGCGAGCAAAGAATTGCCCTCGCCCAGATGCAGGTCGCCGTCGTCGAAGGAGAAAGCCAACTGGCGTCGCCGCCTGGCCGCCTCGCGGGTGGAGACGATGTCGCCCCAGTACTCCCGCGACGGATTGAGGAGAAAGAGGTTGACTTCCAGATGCCGGGCAAGGGCCTGGAATACCGCCAGATGCATCGGCGGCAGGGTGGGGATGCCGAAAATGGCGATGCGTCGGGGCAACCTGTCGGCGGGAAATGTCGACGTCTGCGCGATCCGGAGAAACTCCTCGAGCACGCCTCCGCGATGCGGCAGCGCCACCTGGTGGGTCAGCTCGCGCCACAGAACCGCCTGCCAGGGCTCGTCGGCGTCACTTTCCCCCTGCTCCCACCCTTTGAGCAGATCGGGGCGAAAGACGATGTACTGGTCGAAGAGATCGGCCAGGCGGCTGCAGAACTGGTAGAGCTTGAGCGGATCGCGGACCGCGCCGAGGTAGGCGCGCAGTCGAGCGAATTCGGGCCGGGCGAGAAGGTCCGGCAGCCGCAGCATGATCCGCCACAGGAGAACCTCGCGGTCGAAGGGAGAGCGCTGCGGCAACTGCCCGTTGACGGCGCGGAAGCATTGCCAGATAAACGCGTTGGGAAAAGGAAAGCTTTGAGCGTCGTTGGTCCAGACGCCGAAGCGCTCGGCCAGGCGCAGCGACAACCAGCGCTGCATGCCGGGGCTCTGGACCACGATCACTTCCGGGGTCAGGGGCGAGTCGAGGGGCTCCCCCACGACCCGCGCGAGCTGGTCAAGGAGCTGTTCCAGGCGGTTGCTGTTGAAGAAGCGAAATCGGGACATGACAGGGGGTACCGGCCGGTGCTGTTTCAGGAGGCAAGAAAACGCGTTTCAGTCTAGAGCATTTGCGCTCGACGACAAAGAACTTTTCCTCCCCGAGAGTCTCCCCCCGCCCATGCGACGGAATAAGTCGCAACCTTCGCCTTCAGTCGCGGGAGAGGGTCAGTTTGAGAACCGGCGGGGTCAACAGCGTGGTTACCACGGCCATGATCACCACCGCGGAAAAAAGATAATCGACTTCCGGCGGCGCCGGTTGGGGCAGGCTGAACAGCCCGGCGCGCAGGGCGATGTCGGCGACGATCAGTTCCACCGCGCCGCGGGCGTTCATGCCGGCGCCGATGGCCAACGATTCCCGATTGGAAAAACCGAGCAGGCGGGCCCCCGCCCCTGCTCCCACCACTTTGCCCAGGGTTGCGGCCAGAATCAGGATCAGCACCAGGCCGGGGATGTTCCACAGGGCGGCGAGATCGAGGTGAAGCCCGATCGAGGCGAAGAAGACCGGCGCGAAGAAGCCGGTGGTGAGGCCGCTGGTCTTGCGGAAGATATCCTCGTAGGTGCTCTCGTCGATGGTGCCGCGCACGAAAAAGAGGCCGGCGAGAAAGGCTCCGAGAATAAAATGCATGCCGAGATTTTCCGCCAGCACTGCATAGCCGAGGGCCGCAATCAGCAGCATGCTGAATTCGAACTCTTCGGCCCGGGTCTTCTTGAGCAGGCGACCGATCAAGGGAAAGAGGTATTTGCCCATGAGGCTCGCCAGCACGAAAAAGACCACGACCTTACCGAGCAGCCAGACCAGCCCCTGCCAGTCGGGGACCTGTCCGGTGTTGATCACCGCGGTCATGACCGCCAGCAGCACCAGACTGAGCACATCGTCGATCACCGCCGCCGACACGATCACCTGGCCGAGCCTGCTCTCAAGCTTGCCCATGTCCATGAGCACCTTGATCGCCACCGGCACCGCGGTGATGGCGAGGGCGGTGCCGAGGAACAGCGTCTGAGCGAAGTGATAGTCGGAATCGGGAAGAAAATACCAACCGAAGCTCAACCCCAGCCCCAGCGGCAGAACCATCCCCAGCACCGCCACCAGGGTCGCGCCGCCGGAGGCTTTGACCAGGTCGCGAGGGTGCATCTCGATGCCGCCGAGCAGCATCAGAAAAAAGATGCCGAGATCGGTAATGGCGGTAAAGACCTCGTTGTCGACCAGGCCGGAGAGAACCGGGAAAAACCCCTCGAAGTGATGCACGACCAGGCCGAGCAGGATGCCGGAGACCAACTCGCCCAACAGGGCCGGTTGCCCGAAGCGCTCGGCCAGTTCGCCGAACAAGCGGGTGACGATGAGGAGGACCAGGAGAATGTAGAGAATATGCATGATCGGACTCACCTTCGGTCGATGTCATAAAAAAGGGACGTCTCCCCGTCCCTCAAAACCTCCCCTTCCCCGAAGAGGGAGAGCAGTTGGTCGTCCCCGAAAGACGACAGGGAGATGATGAAATCGGTGACCTTTCGCCAGGCCGACCACGGCCGCCAGAAGGATGAGGGTCTGGCCCGGGGAGGGCTTGGGGGAAGCGGGATTTTGAAACCTCGCCCCTGATGATCGTGGAAATTCCGCACATGGTCGGCGTCTATTTCAAGAAGCGCAAGCTGGTCATCGAACCCTTTCTCGCGTCGGCATCATCGCCGCGATCCGTCGGGTTCTGATCATCGCCGCCGAACAGGTCCACCCCACGCCGGAACATGCGGCGGCCTTCTGCATGACCATGCTCGAACTCGGGATACTCGTCGGAACCATCTGGGTGGCGCCCGAAAGAAACAATCCCAGGGTGCAGCCGCCGGCCAGGCGAGCCCCGAACAGGATGAGGAAGCCGCCGACGAAAGTCGCCCCGTAGCGCCTGGCACGGCTGCCGCCGTAACGCTTCTCCCAGGCCTCGGGGACGTCGCGCACCTGCCCGGCGAAGGTTCTCCCGGCGATGCCGTTCGTAATCGCCGATGCCCGAGTGACAGCCGCTGCCGCCAGGAGCCGGCCGCACCAGCAGGACCAGCAGCGGGTCAGGACCAGAATCAGGAAGGCCCCGATCCAGGCAATGCCATTGAGAAGATAGGTCATGGGTGAAATCCGTCTTTGCGCCCCTCGCCTTATCGAACGCCTGGTCCAAGTGGCCGGGATCTTCAGCGGACCTCGCGCAGCAGGACGAGGCTACGAGCCTCGAGGTCGTAGCCGTGACCGGAGGACTGGGGCTCCATCTCCATCCGCCCACGATTGTCGCGTGTATCGAGCACGACCTCCCAGCGGCTTGCTTCATTCCCGTTGGCCGGAAGGGTGAAGGTCAGAGGTTCCCAGAAGGCGTTCAGGAGAACCAGCAAAGTGTCGTCCTCGACCGGTTCCCCCTCCTCGTCCCGTTCGTCGATGGCGTTGCCGGCCAAGCGCAGGCCGAGGCAGCGGGTTTCGGAATTTTTCCAGTCATCGTCCGTCATTTCTTCTCCGTCGGGGCGAAACCAGGTCAGATCCTTGATCTCCGCCCCCCTGATCTTGCGCCCCTGGAAAAAATGGCGACGGCGCAGGACCGGGTGATTGTGGAAGAGCTCGATGACGAAGCGGGTGAATTCCAGCAGGTCCCGACGGGTGTCGTCGATGTCCCAGTCGACCCAGGAGATCCCGTTGTCCTGGCAGTAAGCGTTGTTGTTGCCCTGCTGGCTGCGCCCAATTTCGTCGCCGGCGAGCAGCATCGGCACCCCTTGGGAGAGGAACAAGGTGGCGAGAAAGTTGCGTTTCTGCCGTTCGCGCAGGGCATTGACTTCCGGGGCGTCGGTCGGACCTTCGGCCCCGCAGTTCCAGCTCAGGTTCTGATCGCTGCCCCCCTCGTTGCCGCGGGGATTGTCGTCGTTGTGCTTTTCGTTGTAGCTGACCAGGTCGTGCAGAGTGAAACCGTCGTGGGCGGCCACGTAATTGATGCTGGCATAGGGGCTGCGCCCCTGGGCTTGGTAAAGATCGCAGCTGCCGGTAAGGCGGTAGCACAACTCGTCCGCCTGGCCTTCGTCACCGCGCCAGAAGCGACGGACGGTGTCGCGGTACTTGCCGTTCCATTCGGCCCACAGCACCGGGAAATTGCCGACCTGATAGCCCCCCTCCCCCACGTCCCAGGGCTCGGCGATCAGCTTGACCTGCGACAGCACCGGGTCCTGGTGGATGATGTCGAAGAAGGCGGCCAACCGGTCGACCTCGTGCAGTTCGCGGGCGAGGGCCGAGGCGAGGTCGAAGCGAAAGCCGTCGACGTGCATCTCGAGCACCCAGTAGCGCAGGCTGTCCATGATCAGCTGCAGGACCCGCGGCGACTGCATGTTGGGGGAGTTGCCGGTGCCGGAGAAGTCGACGTAGTGGCGCGGGTCATCGTCCTTGAGCCGGTAGTAGCGCTCGTTGTCGATGCCCCGGAACGACAGGGTCGGGCCGAGATGATTGCCTTCAGCGGTGTGATTGTAGACCACATCGAGGATGACCTCGATGCCGGCGCGGTGAAAGGCCTTGACCATGTCGCGGAACTCGCGCACCTGCTCGCCGCGATGGCCCGCGCTGGTGTAGGCGGCGTGGGGGGCGAAGAAACCGAGGGAGTTGTAGCCCCAGAAATCGCTGACCCCCTCCTCAACCAGGAAGCGTTCGCTGATGAACTGGTGTACCGGCATCAGTTCCACGGCGGTGATGCCGAGAGCCTTGACGTGGTCGATAACCGCCGGGCAGGCCAGGCCGGCAAAGGTCCCGCGCAGTTGCTCTGGAACCTTCGGATGACGGGCGGTGAAGCCCTTGACGTGCAGCTCGTAAATCACCGTGCGGTGCCAGGGGGTGCGCAGCAGCTCGTCCCCCTCCCAGTCATAGGCCGGGTCGACCACCACGCAGCGCGGCTGCCAGGGGGCGCTGTCGCGGTTGTCGAAGGACAGATCCGCTTCCTCGTGCCCGACGGTATAGCCGAACAGCGCGTCATCCCAGCGGACTTCTCCGGTGATCGCCTTGGCGTAGGGGTCGAGGAGCAGCTTGGACGGATTGAAGCGCTTGCCCTCCCGCGGAGCGTAGGGGCCATGGACCCGGTAGCCGTAGAGCTGCCCCGGCTTCGCATCGGGCAAATAGACGTGCCAGGCGAGATCGGTACGCTCCCGCAGGGCGATGCAGTCGGTCTGGACCTGCGGGTCGTCCTCATCGAACAGGCAAAGCTCGACCTTCTCGGCGTTGAGAGAAAAGAGGGAGAAGTTCACCCCCTGCCCGTCCCAGCTCGCCCCGAGGGGATAGGGTCTGCCCGGCCTGGTCCTCATGGTCATTCCTTCTGTTCGGCCTGCGCCACCCGCCGGATCACCCCGATCACGCTGTCGGGGTTGAGCGAGATCGAATCGATCCCGCTTTCCACCAGGAAGGCGGCGAAATCGGGATAGTCGCTCGGCGCCTGGCCGCAGATGCCGATCTTGGTGCCGGTCTTGTTGGCGGCCCGGATCGCCTGAGCGATGGTGGCCTTGACCGCCGCGTCGCGCTCGTCGAAAAGTTCCTTGAGAACCGCCGAGTCGCGGTCGACCCCGAGGGTGAGCTGGGTCAGGTCGTTGGACCCGATGGAAAAGCCGTCGAAGCGCTCGGCGAACTGCTCGGCGAGGATCACGTTGGCGGGAATTTCCACCATCACGTAGATTTCGAGCCCCTTGCGGCCGCGCACCAGCCCCTCCTCCGCCAAGACCTCGAGCACCCGGTCGGCCTCCTTGAGGGTGCGGCAGAAGGGAATCATCACCACCACGTTGTCGAGGCCGGTCCGTTCGCGCACCCGCTTGATCGCCGCGCATTCGAGGGCGAAGCCGGCGCGGTAGCGTTCGCTGTAGTAGCGCGAGGCGCCGCGGAAGCCGAGCATTGGATTCTCCTCGGCGAACTCGAACTGGCGTCCGCCGATGAGCTCGGCGTACTCATTGGTCTTGAAATCGCTCATGCGCACGATGACCGGGTGGGGGTATTGGCTGGCGGCGATGGTGGCGATCCCCTGGGCGAGCTGGTCGACGAAGTACTCGCTCTTGTCGTCGTAATGGCGGGTCAGCTCGCGGATCTGCTTCTTCGCCTCCTTGTCCTCGAGCTCGTCGTATTTGAGCAGGGCCATGGGGTGGGCCTGGATCAGGTTGTTGATGATGAACTCCATGCGCGCCAGACCGATCCCCCGGCACGGCAGCCGCCACCAGCGAAAGGCCGCGGCGGGGCTTGCGATGTTCATCATGATCTGCGTTTTGACCTCGGGCAGGTCTTCGAGATTCACTTCGGCTTCGTCGAATTCGAGGAGGCCGTCATAGATCTTCCCCTCGTCCCCCTCGGCGCAGGAGAGGGTCACCTCCTGCCCGTTTTTGAGCTCGCTGGTGCCGTGGTCGGTGCCGATGACCGCGGCGATGCCGAGTTCGCGGCTGACGATGGCGGCGTGGGAGGTGCGCCCGCCGTGGTCGGTGATGATGCCGGCGGCCTTCTTCATGATCGGCACCCAGTCGGGGTCGGTCATGCCGGTGACGAGGATGCTCCCTTCCTCGAAGCGCTCGATCTCGCTTGCGCTCTTGATCACCTGCACCTTGCCGGCGGCGATCGATTCACCGATGGCGAGCCCCGTGAGCAGCACCTCGCTCTTCTGGCGCAGGGTGTAGGTCTTGAGCACCCCGGCCTCCTTGCGCGACTGCACCGTCTCGGGGCGCGCCTGCACGATGAAGAGCTCGCCGGAATCCCCGTCCTTGGCCCATTCCATGTCCATCGGCTTGGCGTAGTGGCGCTCGATGGCCACCGCCCAGCACGCCAGCTGCAGAATCTCGTCGTCGCAGAGGACGAAGGAGTTCCGTTCTTTGGCCGAAGTGTCGGAGTTGCGGGTGGTGTGCCCGGCGCCGCGGGCATAGATCATTTTCTTTTCCTTGCCGCCGAGCTTCTTGTGCAGGATCGGCGTGAGGTTTTTGTTGCCGAGCAGCGGCTTGAACACGGTGTAGTTGTCGGGGGTCACCGTCCCCTGCACCACGTTTTCGCCGAGCCCCCAGGCGGCATCGATCACCACCACGTCCGGGAAACCGGTATCGGTGTCGATGGAGAACATGACGCCGGCGCCGGCCCTGTCCGAACGCACCATCTTCTGCACGCCAACGGAAAGGGCAACCTGCATGTGGTCGAACCCCTTGTTCTCGCGGTAGCTGATCGCCCGGTCGGTGAAGAGCGAGGCGTAGCACTTGCGGCAGGCGTCGAGCAGCTCCTCCTCGCCGGTGATATTGAGAAAGGTCTCCTGCTGGCCGGCGAAGCTTGCGTCGGGCAGGTCTTCGGCGGTGGCGCTGCTGCGCACCGCCACATCCACCTCCTCTTCGCCGCTGCGCCGGCAGAGCTCGCGGTAGGCGTCGCGGATCGCCACCGCGATCGCCTCGGGCCAGCTCCCCCGGCGGATCATGCGGCGGATCGAATCGCCGGTCTGGTGCAGCGACTGCTCTCCCTTGCGATATTCGTCGAGCCGGCCGCGGATCTTCTCCTCAAGGTCGTTTGCGGCAAGGAAGCGGCGGTAGGCCGCGGAGGTGGTGGCGAAGCCGTCGGGCACCCGGATCCCTTCGGCCTTGAGGGTGCCGATCATCTCGCCCAGGGAGGCGTTCTTGCCCCCGACCAGGGCCACGTCCTGGTTGGTCAGGGTGGCGAACCAGCGGATCGAGTCATTCGTCTGCGGCATGGCGCGTCTCCTTTATCCAGCATCTCTTTCAATTTCATCGCATTGGCCGCCGCAGATCCCCTCTGGTCGTTGTCGAAAAAGCAGAAGACGTCCCGGCCTGCTCATTCCTCAATTAGTTCTCCTGATTCTGCCTGCGTTTGAGATCGAACCAGATCCACAGGCCGCTGGCGATCATCCAGATCAGTCCCAACCCGATCAGGGAGTGGTAGATCCAGCCGATCAGGCCGGAACCGAAATGCATCTTGACCATCAGCAGATTCCAGGCGGTGCGCACCGGCCGTGGCGCTTCCGCCGCCAGGGCACCGGCGACCCGGGTGAAGATGCCGTAGCTCAGGACCAGACCGCTGACCGCCTGCAACAGTAAAAAGGGGGCGAGAACGACTCCGGCCAGGCGATGCCATCGCCGCATGCCGTGTTGATTCATGCCAGGTTAACACTCCTCTCCAATGCGATGATTTTCCACGGAACAAAAAAGATTTCCGGGTAAATTGCCTATGTTCTCTTGTATCAGTCGAGTCGGCGCTGTCAAACGCGAAAGTGCCGTTTTTTTTTGGATGTTGTTCTCCCCATCCGACCGCTTCGGTGCCGTTCTTGACAAGCTTTCCGCCAGCGATAAGGTCTATGGGTGCAAGGGAGTGAAGATTCGTCTTTCTCACTTATACCGTGGCTTGATGCATGGGAAACCGGGAGGCCAAATACGGAACCGTCACCGCGGTCGTCGGCGGCGTGGTGGATGCCCGCTTCACCGGGGGGCTGCCCGCCATCAACAACCTGCTGGCGGCGGGGAAGGATGAGCGTGTGTTGGTGGAAGTGTCTCTGCACCTGGACGGCCAGACGGTGCGCGGCAACGCTCTCACCCCGACCCAGGGGCTGGCGGTCGGCTCCTCCATCCGCGACCGCGGCCACCCGCTGCAGGCCCCGGTCGGCCCCAAGATTCTCGGCCGGGTCTTCAACGTCTTCGGCGCGCCCATCGACCGCGGCGAGCCGGTGGAGGCCGAGGAGCGCCGCTCCATCCACCGCAAGTCCATCGGCCTGAGCGAGCGCGCCACCCAGTCGGAGATCTTCACCACCGGCATCAAAGCCATCGACGTTCTCGCCCCGCTGGAGCGCGGCGGCAAGGCCGGCCTGTTCGGCGGCGCCGGGGTCGGCAAGACGGTTCTGATCACTGAGCTGATCCACAACATGGTGGCCGAGCACGAAGGGGTTTCCCTGTTCTGCGGCATCGGCGAGCGCTGCCGCGAGGGGGAAGAGCTCTACCGCGAGATGCGCGAGGCCGGCGTGCTCGACAATACCGTCATGGTCTTCGGCCAGATGAACGAACCGCCCGGCTGCCGCTTCCGCGTGGGACTCACCGCCCTGACCATGGCCGAGTACTTTCGCGACGACCGCCGCCAGGACGTGCTGCTGCTCATCGACAACATCTTCCGCTTCATCCAGGCGGGGATGGAGCTCTCCGGACTGCTCGGCCTGCTTCCCTCGCGCCTCGGCTACCAGCCGACCATGGCCTCGGAGCTCTCCCAGCTGCAGGAGCGCATCACCAACACCCCGCAGGCGGCGATCACCTCGATCCAGGCGGTCTACGTGCCGGCCGACGACCTCACCGACCCGGCGGCGGTGCACACCTTCTCGCACCTGTCGGCCTCCATCGTGCTGTCGCGCAAGCGGGCGAGCGCAGGGCTTTACCCCGCGGTCGATCCCCTGGAGTCGAACTCCAAGATGCTCTCTCCCCAGGTGGTGGGCGAGCGCCATTACCGCATCGCGCAGGAGATCCGCCGCACCCTCGCCTCTTACGAGGACCTCAAGGACATCATCGCCATGCTGGGGATGGAGGAGCTCTCCCGCGACGACCGCAAGACCGTCTTTCGCGCCCGCCGCCTCGAGCGGTTTCTGACCCAGCCCTTCTTCACCACCGAGCAGTTCACGGGAACCCCGGGAAAATCGGTCTCTCTCGAAGACGCCCTCGGCGGCTGCGAGCGCATTCTCGACGACGAATTCAGCGAGTTCTCGGAAAAAGCCCTGTACATGATCGGCTCGGTGGAGGAGGTGAAAAAGAAGCACGACCGGAAAGACAAGAAGGAGCGCGACCGAGAGACCGCGGCAAATACCGACAGCGGGGAGGCGACATGAAGCTCAGGATTTTTCTCCCGACCCGCATTCTCCTCGAAACGGAAGCGGTCAGCGTCAACGCCGCCGGTTTGACCGGCTCCTTCGGCCTGCGTCCCCATCACATCGATTATATCGCCGCCCTGACGCCGGGACTGCTCTCCTACCGCCCGGAAATCGAGGCCGCGGAACGCTTCGTCGCCGTCGACCGCGGCATTCTGGTCAAGCAGGGGGACGAGGTGCGGGTTTCGGTGCGCAACGCGGTCGCCGACGCCCCCCTCGAGGAACTCTCCGAGGTGGTGGAACAGCGCTTCGCCGAGCTCGACGAGCGCGAACGACAGGTGCAGACCGCCGTGGCCCGGCTCGAGGCCGATTTTCTCCGGCGGTTCATGGAGTTGTGACAGGAAAAACAACCACGGAGTTTACGAATGACAAAGGTAATAAATATGTTTTCAAACTTTTATTCGTGCCATTCGTGCCATTCGTGGAGGCAGAGGTTTGCGTGACCGATAAATCCCCCAAAAAAACCGATCCCCACAGGGACTTCCGGCGCAAGGTCAGGGAGACCCAGAAACGCAAGATGCGGGCAAAGCGCCAGGGGGACCAGGGAGTGTGGTTCGGCCTCGGGATGTTCGGTCTGGTGGGATGGTCGGTGGCGATCCCGGCGCTGCTCGCCATCGCTCTCGGGGTCTGGGTCGACGCCAGCTACCAGAGCCCCTACTCCTGGACCCTGATGCTACTGGTGATCGGCGTCGGACTGGGCTGTCTCAACGCCTGGTACTGGGTCAGTCGCGAACGCAGGAACATCGAGGAAGAATTTCACCGCAACCGCAAGGACGGGCCGCAAAAGGATAATGACGATGAATCTTGACCCCTGGCATTTGGCAGTGTCCCTGGTCGCCGGCGCGGCCACCGGTCTTTTTTTCTTCGGCGGCCTGTGGCTGACGGTGCGGCGCATCCCCACCAGCCGCGGACCGCATCTGCTGCTCATCGGCAGTTTCTTCGCCCGCCTGGCCGTGGTTCTGGCCGCTTTCTACGCCCTGGTCCCCTGGGGCTGGCAGGCGATGGCGGTCGCCCTGGCGGGCATGCTGATCGTGCGCCAACTGCTGGTGAGACGCAAAGGGCTGCCGGCCGCCGCCCAAACCGAATCGGCGGCCTCGCCCTGACTTCCGGATCTTAACGCCATGGAAATCACCCCCGACGTCTTCATCTACTGGCAGCAGGGCTTCGCCAAGCTCAACGCCACGATTGCCGTGACCTGGTTCAACATGGCTCTACTGGCGGGCGCCTCGGCGTTGGTGACGCTGCGCCTGACCCCGGCCGAAACCCTGGGCCGCGGCCAGAACTTTCTCGAAGTCGTGGTCGAAACCATCCGCCGCCAGATCGGCGACATGGGGCTGCAGCCCGCCGCGGAGTTCCTGCCCTTTATCGGCACCCTTTTTCTTTTCATCCTGATCCCCAACATTCTCTCGGTGGTGCCCGGCTACCGGGCGCCGACCGGGTCCCTGTCGACCACGGCGGCTCTCGCCATCTGCGTCTTTGTCGCGGTGCCGGTCTGGGGGATCCGCCGCCGGGGAGTCCTCGGCTACTTCAAGCTCTACCTGCAGCCGACCCCCTTCATGCTGCCCTTCAACGTCATGGGCGAGCTCTCGCGCACCCTGGCGCTGGCGGTGCGCCTGTTCGGTAACATCATGAGCGGGGCGATGATCGCCAGCATCCTGCTTTCCCTCGCGCCCCTGTTTTTCCCGGTGCTGATGAACGTCCTGGGCCTGATCACCGGGGTCATCCAGGCCTACATCTTCGCCATACTGGCCGCGGTCTATCTCGCCGCCGCCGCCCGCGCCCACCAGGACCGGGAAGAAAAAAGCACTCGCCAGCAGCCATCATCTCCCAACGACAAAGGAGGATCATCCCATGGATAGTCTCGGTTGGGTCGCCGTCGCCTCCATCATCAGCAGCGGCCTGTGCATCGGCATCGGCGCCATCGGGCCGGCCCTCGGCGAAGGGCGCGCCCTCGCCCAGGCGCTGGCGGCCATCGCGCAGCAACCCGACGAAACCAACACCCTGACCCGCACCCTGTTCGTCGGTCTGGCCATGGTCGAATCGACCGCCATCTACGCCTTCGTCGTCTCGATGATCCTGATCTTCGCCAATCCCTTCTGGAGCTACTTCCTGAAACAGGCCGGCGGAGGCTGAGATGCTCATCGACTGGTTCACGGTCGCGGCGCAGATCGTCAATTTTCTCATCCTCGTCTATCTGCTCAGGCGCTTTCTCTTTAGGCCGATCGTCCGGCACATGAACGAGCGCGAGGAGAAGATCAGAAACCGGCTGCAGCAGGCCGCGGACAAGCGCAGCGAGGCCCGGGAGAAGATCGAGGAGTACCAGCGCCGGATCGAGGACCTGGACAGGGAGAGCGGGGCCCGGCTCGAGCAGGCCGAAAGGGAGGCGCAGGAGCGCAAGCGGGAGCTGATGGCCGAAGCCCGCAAGGAGGCCGAAGGTAAACGCAGCGCCTGGCTGGAATCGCTGCGGAAGGAGCAGGAGAATTTCGCCCGGGACCTGCAGGAGCGCTCGGGACGCCAGATTCTTCAGGTGGCCGGGCAGGCCCTGAAGGAGCTCGCCGACGAATCGCTCGCCAACCGGTTGGCCGAGGTGCTTCTCGCCCGTCTCGACAAACTCGCCCCGAAAGACCGCGACCGGCTCGCCAAGGCCGGCAGCCAGGGCGACGTCATGGTCCGCTCGACCTGTGACCTCGACGCCGCCCACAAGCGCAAGATCACCCTGGCCCTGCACGACCTGTGCGGCAAGGAGGCCAAGGTCATCTACCAGTCCGACGAGAACTTTCCCCTCGGCATCGAGGTCAAGGCCGACAGCGTCAAGCTTTCCTGGGGAACGGAACCCTACCTCGAAGAGTTGAAAACCCGGGTTCTGGCCCTGATCGAAGATAAAAGCCGCCAGGAAAAGGAGGAAGGGAAAAAGATCACGAAGGTGGAGAAATCTGCGGGGACGGTCCAATCCGGATCGGCTGAAAACACCGCCGAGGCGGGCAGACGGGAGGGCATGGGGTGACCGACCAGCCAGCACATCTGCAGGATCTCTTCGACGATGTTCTGAACGCCCTCGACCAAACCCTGCGGAGCTATTCCCCCGAGCTCGAAGCCCAGGTGGTGGGGCGGATCACCTATGTCGGCAAAGGCATCGCCCGCGTCACCGGCCTGGCCGAGGTCCAGGGGGAAGAGCTGCTCGCCTTTCCCGGAAAGAGCCTCGGGCTCGCCTTCAACATCGCCCTGCGCGAGGTCGGCGTCATCATGCTCGGCGACTACGATCACCTGGGCTCCGGAGACGAAGTGCGGCGCACCGGGCGGGTGCTCGACGCGCCGGTGGGCGAAGAGCTGATCGGCCGGGTGATCGACCCGACCGGGCGGGTGCGCGACGACAAGGGCGCCTTGCGCTTTCGCGAGCGGCGCCCGGTGGAGCGCCCGGCCCCTGAGATCATGGACCGCGCTCCTGTGACCGTTCCTCTGATGACCGGGCTTAAGGCGGTCGATGCACTGATCCCCATCGGCCGCGGCCAGCGCGAACTGATCCTGGGAGACCGCCAGACCGGCAAGACCGCCATCGCCGTCGACACCATCATCAACCAGAAGGGCAAAGGCGTCCTCTGCGTCTACTGCGCCATCGGCCAGCGCGCCTCGAGCGTCGCCCGGGTGGTATCCGACCTGGAACACCACGGCGCCATGGACTTCACCACCGTGGTCACCGTCGAAGGCGACAGCGCCCCGGGGCTCAAGTACATTGCTCCCTACGCCGCCACCACCATGGCCGAGTATTTCATGGAGCAAGGCGAGGACGTGCTGGTGGTCTACGACGACCTTACCCACCACGCCCGCGCCTACCGCGAGCTGTCGCTGCTGCTGCGGCGGCCACCCGGGCGCGAGGCCTTTCCCGGCGACATTTTCTACATCCACTCGCGCCTGCTCGAGCGCTCGACCCATCTGCGCGATGCGCTCGGCGGGGGCTCGCTGACCGCCCTGCCGATCATCGAAACCGAAGCGCAGAACATCTCGGCCTACATCCCCACCAACCTGATCTCCATCACCGACGGCCAGATCTACCTCTCCCCCGACCTGTTCCGCAAAGGCATCCTGCCTCCCATCGACATCGGCAAGTCGGTGTCGCGGGTCGGCGGCAAGACCCAGCTCCCCGCCTACCGAGCGGTAGCCGGCGACCTGCGCCTGACCTATTCCCAGTTCGAGGAGCTCGAAGCCTTTTCCCGCTTCGGCACCCGTCTCGACGAGGAGACCCGCAAAACCCTTGAACGGGGGCGCCGGGTGCGCGCCGTGCTGAAGCAAAACCAGTACTCTCCCCTGCCGGCCGCCGAGCAGATCATCGTGCTGCATGCGGTCAACGAGGGGGTCTTCGACCCGGTGCCGGAAGAAAGGATGGCGGAGGCGGAATCCCGGGTGCGCCGGGCGGTGCGGGACCGGGAAGAGATCGTCCGGAAAATCGAGGGGGGCGAAATGCTTACGGAGGATGATCTCAAAACCCTGCGGCAGGCGGCGGAAGATGCGGTGGCTGAACTAACTGACAGCCAGCAAGACCAGAAGGAGGACTTAACGGAGAGACGCGAAGAATAGAAGAGGCGGAGAGAAATACCAGGAACGGAGACCTTGTTCTCTCCGCCTCTCCAACTCGCCGTCTCTCCGTTAAAAAAGTTTCTATGCAGACTCTCCAGGACATGGAACGCAAGCTCAAGAGCGCCGACGACCTGCACACGGTGGTGCGGACGATGAAGTCGCTGGCGGCAGTGAGCATCCGCCAGTACGAGGAGGCGAGTCGCTCTCTGGAAGAATATTTCCGCTCGGTGGAGATGGGGCTGCGGGCGGCGCTGCGCACCCATCCCCTGGCCGGCCATCGCAGCGAGCCGACGAAGACCCTGACCATCGTCTTCGGCTCCGACCAGGGCATGGCCGGCCGCTTCAACGAGGCCATCGTCGAACGGGTGCAGGACGACCTGGAGGACATGGCCGGACGGGCCGACCACCTGCTCACCTGGGTCATCGGGGTCAAGGCTCAGGGCCTGATGGAAGACGTCTTCGGCGCGGCGCAGGCCTTTTTTCCACTTCCCCCCTCGGCCGATGGCATCACCTCCCGGGTGCAGGAGATGCTGCTGCAGCTGGCGGAGGTGCGGCAGCGGGAAGGGGAACTGCGCCTGATCCTCTTCCACAACATGCCTTCGAGCCATTCCTCCTACCGCCAGAACCGGGAGAACCTGCTCCCACCCGATCGCGACTGGCTGCGGAAACTCGGCGGCCGCCGATGGCCGGGGCGGCAGATCCCCCTCTATACCCACGACTGGGAGGAGCTGTTCGCCGCCCTGATCGGCGAGTACCTCTTCGTCGCCCTGTTTCGCGCCTTCGCCGCCTCGATGGCGGCGGAAAACGCGGCGCGCCTGGCCTCGATGCAGCGGGCGGAGAAGAACATCGAAGAGACCAAGGAAGAGCTGACCCGGAAATTTCATACCATGCGCCAGAACGTCATCTCCGAGGAGCTGTTCGACGTGATTTCCGGGTTCGAGGCCCTAACGGTCGCGAGAGATGAGTAATTTGCTCGATTTGCTATCCTTATAGACAATTACCCGAAGAAAGGACGCCATGAAATTCACCATTTCCCCCCAGCAGTTCGATGCCGTTATTTTCGACATGGACGGCGTCGTCACCGAAACCGCCCATGTGCACGCCGCAGCGTGGAAGAAGATGTTCGACAACTACCTGGTCGACCTGGCCGCCCGCAAGGGCCGACGCTACGAACCCTTCGACGTCGCCACCGACTACACCCGCTACGTCGACGGCAAGCCGCGCTACGACGGCGTGCGCGATTTTCTCGCCTCCCGGGACATCGAGCTGCGCGAAGGATCCAAGGACGACGACCCCGACCAGGAAACGGTTTGCGGCCTCGGCAACCGCAAGAATCGCTACTTCAACGAGGTGCTCGAGGAGAACGGGGCCAAGAGCTACGACTCCACAGTGCGCTTCATCAAGGACCTGAAACAGGCCGGCATAAAGACCGCCATCATCTCCGCCAGCAAGAACGCCCGCAAGGTGCTCGCCTCGGCCGGCGTCGCCGACCTGTTCGATGCCCGCGTCGACGGGCTCGATGCCGAAGAGATGGGACTTCCCGGAAAACCGGCGCCCGACGTTTTTCTCGCGGCGGCGCAAAAGCTCGGCACGACGCCCCGACGTTCGGTGGTGGTCGAAGACGCCCAGTCGGGCGTACAGGCGGGACGCGCCGGCGGTTTCGGCCTGGTGATCGGAATCGACCGCGCCGACCAGAGGGAGGAGTTGGCGAAATACGCCGATGTCGTGGTCGCAGATCTCGCGGCGGTCGAGGTCGGGTCGGACAATGGCGAAAAAACCACCGATGCCCTTCCCTCCGCCCTCGACCGCTTCAACGACGTGACCTGCCGCCTCAGACGCAAGCGCCCCGCGGTCTTTCTCGACTACGACGGCACCCTCACGCCCATCGTCGAACGCCCGGAGCAGGCGGTGATTTCCGAAGAGATGCGCCAGACCGTCAAGGATCTGGCCGGTTACTGCACCGTTGCCATCGTCAGCGGCCGCGACCGCCGCGACGTCGAAAACCTTGCCGGCATCGAAGATATTTACTACGCTGGCAGCCACGGTTTCGACATCGCCGGCCCGGCCGGCAAGAAGATGGAGTTTCAGCAGGGCAACGACTTCCTGCCGGCTCTGGATCGCGCTGAAAAGACTCTGCACGAGCGTCTCGAAGGGATTTCAGGAGCGCAGGTGGAACGCAAGAAATTCGCCATCGCCGTCCATTTCCGGCGGGTCGCGCAAAACCGGTGGCCGGAGGTCGAGAGCGCAGTCGACCAGGTTCTCGCGCAAAACGCGGGGCTGCGCAAGACCGGCGGTAAGATGATCTTCGAACTGCGTCCCGCCATCGACTGGGACAAGGGCAAGGCTCTTTCCTGGCTGCTGCAGAAGCTCGACCTCGACCGGCGCGACGTGGTGCCGATCTATCTGGGCGACGATCTCACCGACGAGGACGCCCTGCGCGAAATCGAGAATCGCGGCATCGGCATCCTGGTGCGCGACGAAACGCGCCCCACCCATGCCCGCTACGCCCTGGAAGACACGGCCGAGGTGCGGATATTTTTGCAAAGCCTGTGCGATTACCTTGAGGACCTCAACGATTCATGACCAGCTGGTCTCTGATCTACGAAGACTTCGACCCTGAGCGGGAAAGCCTGCGCGAAGCCTTGTGCACCCTGGGCAACGGTTATTTCTGTACGCGCGGCGCGGCACCGGAAGCGAGCGCCGGCGAAGCGCACTACCCCGGCACCTATCTCGCCGGCGGCTATAATCGGCTCGAAACCGACATCGCCGGGCGCACCGTCGAGAACGAGGATCTGGTCAATTTTCCCAATTGGCTCCCTCTGACCTTCCGCGTCGAGCAGGGGCAATGGTTCAACCCTGACGGCGTGGCCATCCTGTCCTTTCGCCAGGAGCTTGACCTGAAGCAGGGCATCCTGGTGCGCACGATCCGGTTCAAAGACCGCGAGGAGCGCATCAGCGAGTTGCGCCAGCGGCGCCTGGCGCATATGTGCAATCGCCATCTGGCCGCCCTGGAAACCACCCTGACCGCTGAAAACTGGTCGGGCCGGGTCGAATTTCGCACCGCATTGGACGGACGGGTCGTCAATGACAATGTCGCGCGCTACCGCGAACTCTCCAGCCAACATCTCGAACCCCTGAGCACCTGCCAAATCGATCGGGACAGTATTTTTCTCCAGGTCCGCACCCGTCAGTCCCGCCTGGAAATGGCCCAGGCAGCGCGCACCCGGGTGTTCTCGGGAGAACAGCCCCGGGACGTGGAACGCGAGCTCGATCAACGGGACGGATACGTCGCCCAGACCTTCGAGCTGGAATTGAACCGATCCCGGAGCGTGCGCATCGAAAAGGTCGTCGCCCTGTTCACCAACCGCGACGCGGCCATCGCCGAGTGCGGTCTCGAGGCGCGCAAAGAGATTGCGCGGGCCCCGGGCTTCGAGGAATTGCTGGAGCACCACAGACGCGCCTGGAGCCACCTCTGGCAGCGCTTCGGTCTCGACATCGAGGAAAACGACGGATCGCAGCGGGTGCGGATGATTCTGCGCCTGCATATTTTTCACCTGCTGCAGGCCGTCTCGCTGCACACCATCGAACTCGACGTCGGGGTCCCCTCCCGCGGATGGCACGGCGAGGCCTATCGCGGGCATGTCTTCTGGGACGAGCTCTTCATCTTCCCCCTGCTCAATCTGCGCACCCCCGAAATCACCCGCGCCCTGCTCAAATACCGCTACCGCCGCCTCCCCGAAGCTCGCGCCGCCGCCCGCGCCGCCGGCTATCGCGGCGCCATGTATCCCTGGCAGAGCGGCAGCAACGGGCGCGAAGAAAGCCAGAAGGTGCACCTCAACCCCAAATCGGGCAACTGGATTCCCGACAACTCGCGGCTGCAGCGCCACGTCAATGCGGCCATTGCCTGGAACGTCTGGCAATATTACCAGGTCACCTGCGATACGGAATTTCTCTCCTTTTACGGCGCGGAGATGATCCTCGAGATCGCCCGCTTCTGGGCCAGCCTGGCGAGCTGGAGCGAAAGACATGATCGCTACGAGATCCTCGGCGTGATGGGCCCCGACGAGTACCACGACGCCTACCCCGGCGCCGAGCGCCCGGGGCTCGACAACAACGCCTACACCAACGTGATGGCGGTGTGGACTCTGACCTGCGCCCTCGATGTGCTGGACACCCTTTCCGACGAACGGCGGCTGGAGCTCTGTGAAACTCTCAAACTCGAGAAAGCCGAAATCGACCGCTGGGAGAAGCTCAGCCGCAAAATGCGTCTCGTCTTCCACGACGACGGCATCCTCAGCCAGTTCGAGGGCTACGACGAGCTCGAAGAATTCGACTGGGAGAGCTACCGCGCCCGGCACGGCCGGGTGATGCGACTCGACCGCATTCTCGAGGCGGAAAACGACACCCCCAACCGCTACAGATGCTCGAAGCAGGCCGACGTCCTGATGCTGTTCTATCTCTTCTCGGCGGAGGAACTGCGCGCCATTTTCGAACGACTCGGTTACCCCTTCGAATACCAAACCATCCCCCGCAATATCGCGTATTACATCGAGCGCACCTCTCACGGCTCGACCCTGAGTCAGGTGGTACACTCCTGGGTTCTGTCCCGCTCCGACCGCGAGGGTTCCTGGCGGCTTTTCACCGACGCCCTGCGGTCGGATATCGACGACATTCAGGGAGGAACCACCCCCGAAGGGATTCACCTGGGCGCCATGGCGGGCACCGTCGATCTGGTTCAACGCGGCTACACCGGCATCGAGACCCGCGGCGACGTGCTGCGCCTCAACCCCTGCCTGCCCCGCGAGCTCACCTGTCTGAGAATGCGCCTTCGCTACCGCGGCCAGTCGCTCGAACTGACGCTCACCTCTCGCCGGTTGACCGTCACCTGCCTGCAGTGCGGGCGCAAACCGATAAAAATCAGCGTTTGCGACCGGGAAACCCCCATCGAAGGGGGCCAGACCCTGGTCTGGGATCTTGCGCAACCCAGAAAAGCATAAGGAGCAAGCATGCATGCCTGGCACGACATCGTGGTCGATGGGGACAAGGTGACCCACCAGTTCCCGGCGGTGATCGAAATCCCCAAGGGCTCGAAGAACAAATACGAACTCGACAAGGCCAGTGGCATGCTGCGCCTTGACCGGGTGCTCTATGGGGCGGTGCATTATCCCGCCAATTACGGTTTCATCCCCCGCACCTTCTGCGACGATGGCGACCCCCTCGACGTTCTGGTGCTGGGGCAGGAGCCGGTCCATCCCCTGACCCTGGTGCTGGCGCGGGCGATCGGGGTGATGCGCATGAGCGACGAGGGGAAGGCCGACGACAAGATCATCGCCGTCAACCTGCACGACCCCGCGGTCTGCGAGGTCCGCGACCATCGCCATCTGCCCCATTTCGTCATGGCGGAAATTCAGAAATTCTTCGAGGAGTACAAAACCCTGGAAAAAAAGGAGGTGGCCATCGACGACATTCTGGGTGCCGAGGACGCGGCGGCAATCATTCGTGAAGCGCTGGACCTCTACCGCACCGAGATCGAACCGGACCTGAAATGAAGCCATCGCGGACGAAAATACCGGGGTGTTTTCCGCGACCGGATAGAAAACGGGGAAAATGCTGGTAGGCTGTTTCCCTGATGATCCCAAACCACACAGAGGAGGAAATCATGGGTACTCATTACATCACCGACGAATGCATCGCCTGCGGAGCCTGCGAACCCGTATGTCCGGTCAGCGCCATCAGTGCCGCAGACCCCATCTACGTCATCGACAAAGATACCTGCACCGATTGCGGGGCTTGCGACGACGTCTGCCCGGTGGAGGCGATCAAGTGGGAGGAAACGGCGGGTTGATGCGAATTCCCCCGCGGATTCGCTGATCCATGCCTGACCGGTTTTTTTGCTTTCATCGTCAACCAGGGAGGAACTCCATGGAGAAAGAGCGCTACGATTATGTCTGCGTTCAGACCGAGCAGGGGCGCGACGCCTTCGTCCGCCATCCCCCCAGCGGAGAGGAAGGTCGGGTGCTGAGCTGTTCCGATGAAAAGGTGACCGTCGAAAACACCCGGGGGGAACAACGCACCTGGAATTACCGGGAGATCGAGGAGATCAGCCGCAGCAAGGCCGAATGGCCGCGGCGCGACTGACGGCATCCGCCCCCCATCGGCTCTGGGCCGGCAGATTCCCCCTGCCGGCCCAGAGCTTTCACGACCGCCGATGAAATGCGGACGCCCCTTACCGCAATCGCTCACAACGCCACGATCCGGGCGCCCGCCTGCCGCATTTTTTCTCTCGCCTCCTGCCCGCCTTGCGCCGTGACCGGGCGGGTCGCGCCCGCGATGAGATGCATGGTGAACCCCGCCTCGCAGCCGTCGAGCACGGTCGCGAGCACGCAGACATCCTCCGCCAGTCCGCCGACGAAGATGCGCTTGACCCCCTGCCGGTGCAACCAGACGGCCAGCCCGGTCTGGTCGAAAGCCGAATTCTGGTCCTGATCGAAGCGCGTCCCCTTGGTGACGATCACCGCCTCGCGCGGCACCTCGAGCGCGGGATGAAAGCACGCGCCGTCCGAGTCCTGGATACAGTGCGGTGGCCATTCTCCGCCGCTCTCGTCGAAGCTCACATGATGCTTGGGGTGCCAATCTCGCGAGAGGTAAATCGGCACTCCTGAATCGATGGCGGTGCACGTCCAGAAATTGATCACCGGAACCACCTGATCGCCCCCTGCGATGGGCAAGGCGCCTCCGGGACAGAAATCTTTCTGCACGTCGACCACCAGCAGCATATCGCCTGCTACAAGCTGCGCAAGCTTCTCGCTCATGTCTCCTCCCCCGGGCTGCGATTCGCCCCGAAAACGGAATCAGATTGGCAAACAATCTGACGCTTTTCTCTTTTCCTTTGTCTGCGTAACACTTTATCCAAGATGCTCGACCTGTCCAGCCGGCCTCGCGCTAGCGGGCACCGCCTCCATCCCGGCGTTGAAAATGTCCTGGGCTCCGCTAGAGTGAAAGAACATGACTCACGTCAAGGGGCCTGGCCGGAAAAGAGGGCAATAATCTCATGCCGATTCACAACACGGACGTCGCACGCATCTTCAACCAGGTCGCCGATCTGCTTGAAATCAGCGGCGCCAACGAATTCCGCGTGCGCGCCTACCGCAACGCCGCCCGCACCGTCGAAGACCAGCCCCAGAGCGTGGCCAAGATGCTCGACGAGGGCGAGGACCTCTCCGAGCTCTCCGGTATCGGCAAGGATCTCGCCGGCAAGATCGAGGAGATCGTCGAGACCGGCAGCCTCGGGATGCTCGAAGACCTCAAAGAAGAGATTCCCGGCGAGCTCTCCGACCTGCTCAAGGTCGCCCAGCTCGGACCCAGGCGGGTGGCGACCCTGCACCAGGAACTCGGCATCGACAACCTCGACGACCTGGCCGCGGCGGCGAAGCAGAACAGGATCCGCGAACTGAACGGGTTCGGAGAAAAGATGGAGGAGAAGATTCTAGAGGAGCTCAAGCGCCGCCAGGACGCGGCTGCGCGCACCAAGCTCCCCGCGGCCGAACAGGTGGTCGAACCGCTGGTGGAGTACCTCAAGGATATCGATGGTGTCAAGAAGGTGGCCATAGCCGGCAGCTTCCGCCGCCGCAAAGACACGGTGGGCGATCTCGACATTCTCGTGACCTGCAGGGAAGACAGCCCGGTGATGGACCGCTTCGCCGACTACGAAGACGTCGAGGACGTCATCGCCAGGGGCAAGACCAAGTCGTCGGTGCGGTTGCGCGGCGGTTTGCAGGTCGACCTGCGGGTCGTGCCCGAGGTCGCCTACGGCGCCGCCCTCTTCTATTTCACCGGTTCGAAGGAACACAACGTCGCCGTGCGCAAGATGGCGGTGAAAAAAGATCTCAAGATCAACGAGTACGGAGTGTTTCGCGGCGAAGACGAGGACGAGGAGCGCATCGCCGGCAAGAGCGAGGCGGAGGTGTTCGACACCGTCGATCTGCCCTACATCCCACCCGAGCTGCGCGAGAACCGGGGAGAGATCGAGGCGGCGCAGAAGGGAGAACTCCCCGCGCTGATCGAGCTGGACGACATCCGCGGCGACCTGCACGCCCACACCAAGGCCACCGACGGTCACGCCTCCCTGAAAGAGATGGTCGAGGCCGCCAAGGAGCTCGGCTACAGCTTTGTCGCGATCACCGAGCACAGCCAGGCGGTCACGGTGGCCAAAGGCTTGAACCGCAAGCGCCTGGAAAAGCAGATCGACGAGATCGACCAGCTCACCGACGAGTACCCGGCCTTTCGCATCCTCAAGGGAATCGAGGTCGACATCCTCGAAGACGGCTCCCTCGATCTTCCCGACGCGATCCTCGCGAAGCTCGACCTGCGGGTCTGCTCGGTCCACTCCAAGTTCGGTCTCTCGGCCGAAAAACAGACCGAGCGCATCATCAGGGCGATGGACAACCCCTATTTCAACATCCTCGGTCACCCCACCGGCCGTCTCATCAACGAACGCGAGCCCTATGGGGTCGACATGGAGAAGATCATGGAAGCGGCCAGGGAGCGGGGCTGTTTTCTCGAACTCAACGCTCACCCCGACCGCCTCGACCTCAACGACCACCACTGCCGCATGGCGAAGGATATCGGCGTGAAAGTGGCGATTTCCACCGATGCCCACAGCACCACGGGGCTCCGGAACATGAAATACGGCGTCTACCAGGCCCGCCGCGGCTGGCTGACCAAGGACGACGTGATCAATACGCGCAGGGTGGCCGATCTGCTGAAGCTGTTGCAACGATGAATGGTTGAATCCGTAGGGACAGGCCCCCGTGCCTGCCCTGGCCCGGCCCAGCTGTTGGGCGGCCACAAGGGCTGGGCGGCCACGGGGGGGCCGCCCCTACGGGTCAATCGGCGATTCGAGGTGGCCCTCTGGATTTCAGGAAAAATCCCGAAACCGATTTCAAAGACGTCGACGATCTCTCGAAGGAGGACGCAAAAGGGGAAGCGCGAAACGGGCGTCAAAATCATCGACGGGAGTAATCTATTCAGCTCAGGGGCTCGCGGTGTCCATGGCGCCGGTCAAGCCCCAGGGAANNCATGGATGCCGCGAGCCCCCTTTCGGATCAGGGTGAGTAGTTACATTGATCATTTCTTGAAATGGGCAATGGCCGACTGCACCGCATTGCCGAGGCTGCTCCAGGCGTTTTCCGCCCCTGCCTTGAGGTCTTCCCAGGCATCGTCGCCGGCCTGTTTCAATTCGTCCAGCTTTGCCTTGGCGTCGTCCTGCTTCTCTCGCAACTCTTCCATTTTCTTGTGATATTTGAGCTGAGTGTCGCCCTCCGCCTTTTCGGCCTTGGCCTTCAGCTTGTCGATATCGGCGCTCCACTCATCCAACTGGGCCTGCAGTTTCTTGACGTATGCGTCTTTTATTCCCATAGTTTTTACCCCTTTCACTTCACGTTTCTCGGAAAAATCGGACCCGCTCGATCGGACCCGCTCGATGTTGCCCTTGATCGATCGTAAGGACCACACCCCTGATAGCGTCCAATCACTGCTTCTTCTTAGTTTAACACACGACTTGCCAGGTAAAGTTTCCGACAGGCCGAGCAGGTGCCAAGATCCCTTCTCAGGCCAGAGCATTTTCGTCACCCGCATCGCAAGTGAACAGGCAGGGGGTGCCGCGCTGACGGCAGATGCGGCGCAGGAGCTCGAAGTCCGGCGGCGCGGTCATCGGAAGAACGTTCAAATCTGCGTCTGCGACATCGAGCTCATCTGCCGGATCGCCTGGCTGAGTGGAAATTTCAACATCGGGAAAACGGGCCAGATTCGCCAGAGAACGCAGATATTGCTGCGCTTCGGCAGAACTCTCGGGGTTTTTGACCGAAGCGACCAGCCGCAGGCTGGCATCCCAGCTGGTCTGCAGCTTGTAAGCGACCAGGAGCGCCAGATCCTGATTTCCCAGATCCATGCTCAGATCCCAATCATGGCTGCGGTCGGTGAACCATACATTGATCGTGCGGGGCTTGTCGAAACCCGATTTGTCGGGGTCGGCCAGAAGCAGAATGCCGATCTCGTTTTCGAGAGCCGTTTTGACGATATCCGCGGTTTCGGATTCCCGTTCGCTGGTTTCGGGCAGAGTCAGAAAGAGGAGATTAGGGCGAAAAAAAGTGCCGCCGAAGGTTTCGATACCCGCCTCCAGATTGCTACCGAAGGTCGCTGCCGAAATCACCGTCCACGAGGCGAAAACCCCTGCTTCGTTGAATTCATCGGCGATCAGGGGCAGCTCCTCCATGAGCTTTCCGCGCTCGGCGCGCCCGGTCAAGCCGACGACTTTGATGAATCCCTTGGGATAGGAAATATCGCGAATCAGCCCGAAGCGCTCACGAACTTCCTGAATTTTCTCCACCGGCACCAGCAGGTTGGCCTTCCAGGTTCGTTCCCGCGAGGCGGTAAGCTCCCCCGCCTTTTTCGCCGCCCATTCGGCGAAGGCGACGAAGAGGCCGCTGCGCACATCGCCGAAAGGCGCTTCGAGTTGGCGCCGGATCAGCACGGCGTGGATCGCCAGCACGATCACGATCGCCACGAGGGTAAACGTCGGGTTCACCACGAACATGGCGAAGATGCAGCCCAGCGCCCCGATCAGCGGGACAAAGCGCGGCACGCGAAACAGGGGCCTGAAGCTGACCAGCTTCATGCTTTGTTCGAGAAAGACGACGATGTTGATCATGGCGTAGGTGACCAGGAAGAACAGGGTGATCAGGGGCGCGACCGCATTCAGATTGCGCAGCATCAACGCGCCCACAACGATGGCCCCGGTGAGAAACAGGGCGTTGCGCGGCTCGCCGGCGCTCGTCTTGGTGGAGAGCCATTCGCTGGCGGGGATTATTTTATGCTGGCTCAATGCCTGCAGAATGCGCGGAGCCCCCACCAGCGACGAGAGGGCCGAGGAGAAGGTCGCGCCCAGCAGGCCGGCGAGAACCGGCGGTCCCCAGGCCGCCTTGTCGATCATGACCGTGTAATTGCCGGCCAGTTCGTCGGGGGTGGCCGAGCGGGCCAGCCAGTAGGCCAGGGCCAGGTAGACGACGAGGCTCAGCCCGATGGCCGAGAGCGTTCCCACCGGGATGCTGCGGCGGGGGTTTTTCAGCTCTCCCGACATGTTGGCCCCGGCCATGATGCCGGTCGAAGCGGGGAAGAAGACCGCGAAAACGGCCCAGAACCCGATGCCGGAGAAGGCGTCGGCCGGCGAACCGGGGAACTCGCCCCACCACTGCACCGGATGCTGCATCGAGCCCTGGAAAGCGGCGACCACAATGGAAACCAACGATAGCCCGATGATGGCCAGGATCACGTACTGGATGCGAAACGCCAGTCCGGCGCTGACAAAGGCGATGCCGAACAGGACGGCGAAGGTGACGAGGTCGATCACCAGCGCGGAATGCCCGGGAAAAATCCACTGCCAGCCCGCCCGGAAACCGAAGATATACATGGAGACGGCCAGGGCCTGAGCCAGGTAGAGGGGAATCCCGATGCTGCCGCCGACTTCCAGACCGAGAGACTGGGAAATGACGGAGAAAGCCCCGCCGGGGCCGATGCGGATGTTGGTGGTGATCGAAGACAGGGAAAATCCGGTGAACCCGGTAATTATAAAAGAGATCAAAATGATCAGCCAGGCCCCCAGCAGGCCGGCGTTGCCGACCACCCACCCTTCGCGCAGATACATGATAACGCCGAGGATGGTGAGCAGAGTGGGCGCAAACACGCCGCCGAAAGTTCCAAAAAGTTTCTGTTCCCTGACCTCTTCGGCTTTCTCTTCGACCTGCTCCTGCAGGGACTCGGCATCTTCTCCGCGGGTGACCTTTTCGTCGTCGCTCATGTCGGTCTCCGGTATCAGTGGCAAATCCGCATCGTTGCCGGATGAAGGAATGCCGGAAAGCAAGTGTAGGTTGACCGATACTGCTTGCGATTAAGGTTAAAGAGACGAAACCTTTGAAGAATCGCCATCGCGCGAAAACTTTCTGAACTCTTTTTTTCCAAGTCTACTTCGTAATCGAAAAAGTCCAAGTCGCCTGCAATCGGCCTTTCACAGTCTCTGCGTTCGTGCCGGGTTCGTCTCCAGATCAAAGCCGCCCCGATGTCGCCTCCATAACATTCTTCGAACACTCCCCAAGCTGCCAGCAAGAATCGTCACTCGCTTGACGGTCTCGAAAAATATCGTCAGATCTTGAACGTTTTTTTCAAGAAACCGTTATTAAATGACTTTTTATTGGGATTCAGAAAAAAACAAACGATCGGCGTTAAAAGACCCAAGCCTTTTCGTCACAAAATTGACGAATTCTTCCTTTTCTCCGGCCGCGATACCAAACAAAAGGACAAAAAGACGTCGATCAAGAAAACCGCAGACGCCGTAAATACCTGTTATTTGGTCATAAAGTCACATAAACCACGAATCCTGAAAAATATCGGCACAACTCATGAAAAAGAGAGGTGCAGCTTTGAAATCCATCGTCACGCTGAACGCATACAACTCAAATCAACAGGGAGCGCCTTTATGAAATGCCCAAAGTGTAAAGGAAAAATGCACACCGAAAAGCTTTATGACTTCGTCCGTTCTTTCGAGGCCTGGAAGTGCACGAACTGCGGAGAAATGATTGATCCGACGATTCTCTCCAATCGCGCCCGGAACCATAATTTCTTTATCGGATAGCCCCCCTTCACAATACGATTCCGAAACAATGACCACAAAAAAAACGCCGGTGGCAGGCTTGGCCACCGGCGTTTTTTTTGCGTTCCGGACGACCCCGGCGGTCTGCTGACTGCTCTTTCGGGAGATGTCCAGACCTTTCAGGGAGAGAAATCCTCGACCATGGAAAACCCGACATTCTGAGAAAACCGTCGAATGATCTCGATCATGGGCCGGTCCAGGCGCCCCCACACCTCCTGCCGGATGGAAGCGGGTACCCCACCATAAAAGGCCTCGGCGATACTCCCGGTAATGCAGGCGATGGTGTCGCTGTCGCCGCCGAGGGAAACCGCGTTGCGGATGGCATCTTCGAAATCGCGGGCTTCGAGAAAGGCGATGATCGCCTCGGGCACCGACCCCTGGCAAGTGACGTCGAACTCGTAATCGGGACGTATTTCGGCGAGAGTGCGATCCAGATCGTAATCGAAGGACCATTGCAGATAGGCTTTGATTTCCTTGCGGCTTCGTTTCTGCCGGGCCAGAAAAATAGCGGCGGCGACCGCCTGCGCTCCCTTGATGCCCTCGGGATGATCGTGGGTGACGGCGGCGCTCTTTTTCGCCTCGGCTAAAACGGTGTCGAGATCGCCGAAGAACCATCCCACCGGACTGACCCGCATGGCCGAGCCGTTGCCGAAGCTGTTGTAGGGCCCCATCTCCGGGTCGCGAGCCCAGCGGTGAAAGTACGAACCGTAACCGGCATCGGAATAGTCGGCGTAATAGCGGCGCATGACGGCGGCATAATCTTCCCCGGTCAAAAGACTTTCGGCCAGCGCCACCGTGAGCACGCTGTCGTCGGTGAAGGTGCAGTCGCGGTGAAAGAGCTCGAAGTCCTTGCTTTTCAGGTTGTTGAACTCGAATCGCGAACCGATGATGTCCCCGGCCAGGGCACCCAGCATAAGGCAATCTCCTTTCGTCTCAGCTTTTGCATGTCATTCTAATCGACCCACCTGCTCTCTTCCACCGTCAGGGGTATCCTCGCCCCCTCACCGTGGCGCTTTCACTTCGAGAGTGCGCAGGCGGTTCAGAGCGGCGGCCAGTTCGAAGCGGCGAAAGGCGCACAGATCGCCGACGACCCGATCGACCAGAACGTCGAGCCCGCCGCGCTCGATGTCGGCCGCGACCCGGTCGAGAATGTCCGCCAGCGACAGGGCGCCGTCGGCCAGCGCCCGCACCCGCAGCAGCGCTTCGCCGATGGCGCGCAATTGCCCGGGATGCACGATCTGGGCGACCGCGGAGACGTCAATCTCCCCGGTTCCGAACAACACGGTCTTGACGCCGCGGCTTTTCACGCTCTCGGGCCGCGCTCCCCGTCGCGGATCGAGGCTGCGCCCGAGGGGAATGCGCGAAGCTCCCGGCGCGAAGGGAGCAGCCCGTTCGGACTGGCGCTGGCGCGGGTCGCGAGCGGCAATCTCCCTGGCCTCGGCGGTCAGGTCGCGGGGTCGGTAGTTTTCCATGGCGATCACCGTGTCGGCGCATTCGAAGTAGTCGCCGCTGCCGCCCATGACCAGCACGGTGGAGATTTCCCTCTCCTGCCACAGGGGCCGCACGTTGTCGACGAAGGGAGTGATCGGTTCCTTGTCCTTGGCGATCAGAGCCTGCATGCGGCGGTCGCGAATCATGAAGTTGGTGGCGGAGGTGTCTTCGTCGATCAACAGCGTCAGGCAGCCCGATTCGAGGGCCTCGACGATATTGGCCGCCTGAGAGGTGGAGCCGGAGGCATCGAGGGTGGAGAAGCAGCGGGTGTCACGGCCGCCGGGGAGATCGGAGATAAAGGCCGAGATGTCGACCCCGGCGACGTAGCGGCCGTCTTCGGCGCGAATCTTCACCGCGCTCGGATCGGTCACCACCAGCTCGCGGCCGTCGCCGGGGCGGTGATTGTACACGCTCGTTTCCAGAGCCGCGAGCAGGGTCGACTTGCCGTGGAAACCGCCGCCGACGATGAGGGTGACGCCGCGCGGCACGCCCATCCCCGTGACCCTGCCGGCATGGGGAAGGTCGCAAGCAACCCGCAGACTGTCGGGACTCGCAAAGGGGATAGCCCCATGCTCCAGGGGACGCGGATCGATGCCGCTGCGCCGCGGCAGAATGGCGCCATCGGCGACGAAAGCCACCAGATCGCGCTCCGCGAGAAGGGCGCGCAGATGGTCGGCGTCCTCGTTACAGCAGGCGGCCCGGTGAACATCCTCGGCGTCGAGGTTGGGGTAACGAAGAGTCCGCTCGACCAGCGAGGGAACCTGCCCGCAGAGAATGGCCGCCGCCTGCTCGCCGAGAATGGTGCGCCCCCGCGCCGGCAAACCGACGGTGAAACGCAGTTCGAGGCGGTTGTCCCGCACCAGGCAGGCGGTGGTCGGCAGCACTTCCTGGCCGGGGGCGTCGATGCCGATCTCTCCGCTCTTGCCCGAACCGCTCTCCCCGCGCAAACGGACCGCGGCCCTGGCGAACAGGTGCGCCAGGTGCGAGCAGACCCCGATTTGGCGGCTTGGATGCTGCCATAGCTCCACGGGAAAACCGGCAACGTCCAACGCCATCAGAATCCTGAGACGACTCGGAAAGGCGAAGGGGTCCCCCTGCACGTGGTCGATCACCAGGGTGAAATCGCCGAAGTCGTAGCGCCCTTTGATCTCTTTATAGGCAGGGTACGAGCGCCGGTCGATGCGGCGAAGCAGGGTCCTCAGATCGTCGCGACTGGCCAAGAAACCTCCTTTTCCCATCTCCCCGGACCCCGGGAACCAGGCGTAAACGCCCGGACGGGATCGATGAACAACGTCGGTTCCCGGCGCCCTGTAAGATTCAAGGCTAACAACTCTGCCCCGGATTTCAAAAAAGCGCGCTCTGATCGGAATCTTTCGGCGGATGGCCGAACAGCAGCGGACTCTGCGGATCGTGCACCGCCCCCTTCAGCGCCCGGTCGGTGGCGGCATAGCAGTAGCGGCAGCCGTGGCGGCAGGTGCCGTACACGCCGAGATCGACGCTGCGCATGCAGCCACATTCGGGGCGCTGGCCGGGATCTTTACGGGAATCGAGGCGCAAGCCGAAAAGACGCCCCAACAGCGCCGGATCGAGGCAGCGGCCGGGGGCGATGCCGCAAGAGGTGAGATCGAACCGCTCGGCGCAGGACTCGATGGTCAGGCCATGTTTTTGCGCTGCGGCCGATAGCGCCCGGGCGGTCGCGACCACCGCGGGGGGCACGGCACCGGGTCCGCCCCCATCGAGATCGGCGATACCCGCATGCCCCCGCAGGCGCCGGATGACCTGGCGGTAGCGCTGAAGAAAGCTGATTTTAACCGTTGCCACCGCCCCCGAAAGGTCGGCGGCGATCCGCTCGAAGCGCGCAAGAGCCTGCTCCGGCGAATAACTTTCACCGAGAACCACGGGATCGAAACGCCAGATGATCCGTTGCGGCCCGACCCGTTGCGCGAGGTGTCGCAGGGCCTCGCACACGATTTCGGGAGCCGGCACCCGGGGTTCGAGGGCATGGGGAAGAGCGGTGACGGTGACATGAAAGAGCGAGCGCTGGCCGCGGTCTTCGAGCTCGGGCACATGAGGAAGGAGCGAACGCGGATCTTTGGTCCAGAAAACCAGGCAGGCGACCTTGTCCGGCTGCAGGCTGACGGTGGAGATCTGGTTGGGATTGAAAGGATTGCGGCTACAGGCGAAGCCGGCCCGCACCCGGTTCATGAACCACCGGCTGTAAAAAGCGGGGATGTCGGTGCGACGGCTGACGGAAACGACCTTCATGGCTGCGCTCTCCCGACCGTTGCGTCCATCATTCAAGCCGAATGCCGAGCCCGTCCAGCTGCTCCAGCGCCTGGCCCGGCCAATCGCGATTGGCCGCCGGGCTGGCCGGGCTGGGATGAAGAATGCGCCCGATGGTCAGATCCCGCCCCGGCAACGCCTCGCGGGCGCGCTCCTCGGCGAAATTGCCGACCCCGACCACGGTCGCCGCTCCCAGGGCGGCAATGGTGCGGCGCAAAGCCTCATCGCAGATCGCGAGAATCTGCTGCCGCTCGGCAACGGGCAGCTGCACCGGGGTGCGGTTGCGCCCCGACGCTTCGAGAAAGAGCAGAGGGCAGTAATTCACCACGAAAAACCGCTGAAAAAACTTCTCCGGGGTGCTGCACGCGTCCCGGAACAAGCCCCACAGACGCCGGCCGCTGACCTCGCTGCGCTTGCAGGCCAGGCCGGTGACCGGTTTGGCGGAATTTTCTCTGGCGGGACGGTCCACCTCCTCGTCGATCCTGAGCCAGTCGCGCACGATGGAAACTTCGCCGAAGGGTACCCCGGTCTGCGCCATTCCCCAGGGCCCAGGGTTCATGCCGAGAAAAACCACCTCCTTGGGACCCCGTCCGTACCTCTGCAGATAAGCCTGGTGGCATTTCCAGGCGTACTCCAGGGGGTTGTAGACGTGAGTGACCGGTTTGGCGAATTTCAGCGAATGCAGATCCTGCGACAGTTTGCGGGTGATCTCGATCAGTTCCATCGGAACTCCTTGGAGCGAAAATGAAGGGTGAATTTTCGCAGTCTTGGAAACAAATTGCAATCGACTCGCGGCAAAACATTGCACGGCGCCTTAAAAGATCACTGAAATGGTTTAAAATGAAGATATGAATCTCAAAAACAGTCTCAAATCACCAAAGCGCATGGGGACGATCGTTATCGCGAGCATTGGGTTTCTGGGGATTCAGTTCGTCACCGTCGAGGCGGCTGAAACGATGAAAGTCCACCCGCAGCTTTCCCACGAGGAAGGAACGTCCGCCCCGACTTACGACCCGACGACGGCCCCCGGCAGCATGAAGGTCTATCCCCAGGAATCGAGCCAGGAAGGGTCGCGGACCACGGGCTATCCCGTCGACGAGTACGATCGGGAACGCCAGAAAACCCTGGAGGAGATGCTGACCGAGGAGGAGACGTCGGAAAAAGTCCCGCAGCCCTTCGATCCCGGCATGAAGGTCCACCCCCTTGAGAAGCAAAGCGAAGATCCCACCGACCCGGTAGATAAATACTGATTGCTGATGTCCGGGCCAGCGGGTCGAGCCCCCGAGACGCGAGATCATGACCTACGCCATCAAAACGAAACCGTCACTTGCCGAAGAAAACCTCGCCGCGCGGCGCATCCGACTGGCCCGGCTGTCGGAAAAGATGGCGGAAGCCGAGCTGGAGCTCACCGAGTTGCGTACCCGGATTGCTGCATTCCAGCAGCGTTTTTTCCGTCTGGTCGGACATAAGTACGCGGAACTCGACGACCTGCGGGCGCGGCTGGCTGAAATTCGCGCCCGCCACCAGAAGAACGACGAGTTCTGGCAGGATGCCGCCAGGCGCAGCCGCGCCCGGGCCGAGCAAAGCGCCCATGACTATCAGCGTTTTGCCGGGGAAACGGCCCCCCCGGCCAGCCCTCCCCCTCCCTCACCCGACCTGCGCAAACTCTACCGCACCATCGCCGCGCAGATTCACCCCGACAAGGCCCCCGACCGGGAATCGCGTCACGACCAGACGCGGCTCATGGCAGAGCTCAATGCCGCCTACACTCAACGCGACCGCCCGCGCATGGAAGAGATCTGGAACGTCTGGAAAAAACAGGCAGCGCTGCGGGAGCGCTCGGCCCTGGCCGCGGAACTGCATAAAATCGAGCAGGCCATCGCCCGGATAAGAGAGCGTCTGGGCGCCATGCGCTCGGAAAAACGAAAGCTCGAGTCGTCAGAAGACTTTCACCTGATGCGCCAAACCGAAGAGGCCCGGGCCGAAGGGCGCGACCTGCTCGCCGAGCTGGCCGATGAGCTCGATGCCAAGATCACCGCCTGCCGCCTCGAACTGGCGGATGCCGCTTAGGGACACAGCCCATGGAAAGCCTGCTCGAAATCGAAAAACGGGTCGATACCTTGGCCTCCGAAAGCTCGCCGCTCAATAGCGCCATGGCCCGCCGCGGACGGGAAGATCTCACCCGCCTCGGTAGCGACCCGCGCCTGATGGCGTTGATCGATACCCTGCGCGACGGCGAAAGCTGGCGCGAGCAGGTCGAAGCCTGGGAAAAGCTCAGAGACATGGGCGCGAGCGCCCGCGGCTGGGAAGCCGCACTGCGCGACCTGATTCACCAAACGGGAGGCTGGCCGCGCATTCTGGCCGCCGAAGCCCTGGCCAATCAGGCAACGGCGGCGGACGATGCGGTTCCGGTACTTCTCTATACTCTCGAAGCCGCTCTTCAACTCGGGCAATTCGCTTGGGCCCGCATGGCCTGCGGGGCGATCGGGCGCTTCGCAACCCTGCCCCGACCGCTGATGGAGCGCACCATCAGCGACCTGACCAAGGCGCTGGCGGCCGAGGATTCCGACGTCCAGGGTTACGCCGCTCTCGCCCTGGGCAATTTCGGCCTCCATGCCCGTCCGGCGCTGGTTCGCCTGGCCGAACTCCACGAGCAGGCCAACGGTCCCCTGGAAGAACATTTTGCCGAGGTGCTGCGAAAAATCGATCCGGATATCGAAAAGCCAAGCGACGCCCGCATCATTGCCCTCGATGATCGCGAGGAAGCGATCCGCGCCGAAGCGGTGGCCGCCATCGGCCGTCGGAGCGACGAAATCATCCGAGCCCTACCCCGGCTGCTGCGCCTGTTCGGCGACGACAGCCCCGCGGTCCGCCGCAATCTGGCGCTGGCCCTGGCCGACCTGGCCTCACCCGATGCCGAGGTCATGACCCGACTGGCCCACCTGTGCCGCGATCCCCATCCGGCGGTGCGGATGGCGGCCTCTTACGCCTCGGTACGCCTGGGGCAGGACATCAAGGCCCACTGCGCCCATCTGCGCGAAGGGCTCTCTGACACGAGCACGGACGTGCGCGGCCTGGCCGCCTGGGCGCTCGGCAAAACCGGACACCATTTTCCCTGGCGGTCTCAGTCGGCCCTGAAGAAAGCCCTGCGCGGCGAAAGCCATCCGACCATCCGCAGAACCATGGAGAGGGCCCTGTCCCAGCTCGGCTGAAAGCCCTGCGGCGCGGGCGGGACTCCCTGAAGGGCTTGAGTCGGCAGGGTGCGGCTTGCCGCGGGACATTGACCGGCTCTGGCATCGCTCGTGAAAAATTTTCAGGCGCATAGTCGGCGCACCCGAGCCTGTGCCAGGCTTTTCGCCAGACGAGCGGGGCAAGGGTTCTGCCAATGATCTCTTGAGCCGAAAGGAATTGCGATGAAACCCGCCATCTTCACATTTTGGAGTCCCCTCCTGTTGCTGGCCGGTTGCCTGGCTTCCATCTGCGGCCAGCCCTCTTTTGCCCTGGCCGGCGCATCCCCCCCACCCCAAAGCATCCCCTCCGGCGGGCCTGCAACCCAGTGTTCTCCGGATAATGGCGGCCTCGACCTGCCTCCCGGCTTCTGCGCCACGATCTTCGCCGAGGAGGTGGGCCGCATTCGGCACATCGCCGTGCGCGACAACGGCGATCTCTACGCCCGCCTGCGTCGCCCCCGCCTCGGGGGGAGCATCGTGGCCCTGCGCGATTCCAACGGCGACGGCCGGGCGGATATGCAGCAGCTCTTCAGCGATCTTCCCGGGGGGACCGGCATCGGCTGGGTCAAAAACGACCTGTATGTCTCGACCGACACCGCCGTTTTCCGCTATCGCTTCGGCTCCGGCGATCTGGTGCCCGCGGCGCCGCCGCAGATCCTGATCACCGGCTTCCCTTCCCAGTTCCAGCATGCCGCCAAATCGTTCGCCCTCGACGCTCAGGGGTTCATTTACGTCAATGTCGGCGCCCCCTCCAATGCCTGCCAGGAATCGATGCGCTCGCAAGGGTCGCCGGGGCTCGATCCCTGCCCCCAGCTCGACCGGCAGGGGGGAATCTGGCGCTTTTCCACCGATAAACTCCGCCAGAGCCAGGAAAAAGACGGTGCGAGGTTCGCCACCGGCATACGCAACGCCGTCGCCATCGCCTGGCACCCCGGGGTCGAGCGGCTCTATGTGGTTCAGCACGGCCGCGATCAGTTGCATGAGCTCTGGCCCGATCTTTATTCGGTGGAGCAGAACGCGGAACTGCCTGCGGAGGAATTCATGCAGGTGAAACGAGAGGATGATTTCGGCTGGCCCTACTGCTACTACGATCACCAGCAGGGTAAAAAGGTTCTCGCCCCCGAATATGGCGGCGACGGAAAGAAAATCGGCCGCTGCGACCAATTCAAGGGCCCGCTGCTCGGGTTCCCCGGCCACTGGGCGCCCAACGGCCTGATGTTCTACACCGCAAGCCAATTTCCCGCGGCCTACCGCGGCGGCGCGTTCATCGCCTTTCACGGCTCCTGGAACCGCGCGCCCCTCGAACAGCAGGGCTACAAGGTGGTTTTCGTCCCCCTGCGCGATGGCCTTCCCGGGGGGTCGTGGTCTGATTTTGCGACGGGGTTTGCCGGCGCGGGTCCCATCGCGAGCAGCGGCGATGCCCGCTATCGCCCTATGGGCCTCGCCCAGGGGGTCGACGGCTCGCTCTTTATCGCCGATTCGGTGCAAGGGCGCATTTGGCGGGTGATCTTTCGGGGAGCGGACGAGGTGAGCGGCACCGCGGAAAAGACCAAAAAATGAGCGTTTGCCCCGGTGGGGAGGCGCCTCTCTCTTCGTGTCTTTCACCGGCCCGACTCGAGAGAAGCAGCCCCTGTCCCGTCAATCCGGGAGCAAAACGCTCAGAGTGCCGGAAGTCCTTTCAGTGGATGACTTCCTCGATGACGTTTCTCACCTCATGGCGAAATTTGTCCGATGGCGTCACCACCACGTTGCGATCGCCGATGCGGGTGGAAAAACGCCGGTCCTGCTGATTGGCCTCGTAGATCTGCTTCAACCTGTCGGCCAGCGCCTGAACCCGCTGCGGATCGACATGCTGGTCTTCCACCAGGCTCTTGAGGTTGTTGATTTTCCCATTTTCGATCCAGGCGATGCCGAATTTTTTCGGCGGCTTGCCGATGAACACGAAGGCGCGCTCGTCTCCCGGGACAACCTCGAGGGGCTGTTTGACGTCAGCCGTCAACTCCTCCAACTGGGCCCGGAACTGTTCCAGGCGGCCGATGGCCGGGCTCGATGGATCGAGTTCCGGATAGGTCTTGCTTCCTCCGAACATCTTTTCAAGAAATCCCATGGTCTCCTCCTTTCCGGCCGGCGAACAAATGCTGTTCTATCAATCTAAATGAGATTTCCCTGATCGCAAGGGGAGTTATCGCTTTTTTCCTGCCATGGAGAGTGCCCCGCAACCGGTTAGAATAAAGAGGAAGGCGATAAACAATTAAGGCCATCTTCCCCGTCCCGGGGGAGAGAATCGACGATAAGGAGGGACATTGTGAAAGCGATTCGCATCCCGATTTTTGGCGAACCCGAAGTCATGACCCTGGAAGAGATCCCCACGCCGAGTCCCGGTTCCCAAGAGGTTCTGGTGAGGCTCGAGGCGGTCGGGGTCAACCCGGTCGACACCTACATCCGCTCCGGCACTTACCCGGTCAGACCGGATTTCCCCTTCACTCCCGGCCTCGACGGCGCCGGGGTGGTGGAGAAGGTCGGAGAGGAGGTGGGGCACCTGCGAGCCGGCGACCGGGTCTACGTGACGGAGAGCATCAGCGGTACCTATGCCGAACTCGCCCTGTGCCATGAGCACGAGGTCCATCCGCTGCCGGAAGCGGTGACCTTCGCTCAGGGTGCCGCGGTCGGGGTGCCCTACGGCGCCGCCTATTACGGGCTCTACTTTCGCGCCCAGGGCAGACCGGGGGAATTCATCCTGGTGCATGGCGCGAGCGGCGGGGTCGGCACCGCCGCGGTGCAGTTGGCGCGGGCGGCGGGAATGCAGGTCATCGGCACCGCCGGAACCGATGAAGGGCGCGCCCTGGCGCGGGACAACGGCGCCCACCACGTGCTCGACCACAGAAAGCCCTCTTACCTGGAGGAAATTCCCCGCCTGACCTGCAATCACGGCATCGACGTGGTGCTCGAAATGCTCGCCGACAAAAATCTGGGCAAAGATCTCGAGGTGCTCGCCCTGCGCGGGCGGGTGGTGGTCATCGGCAGCCGGGGCACGCTCGAGTTCGATCCCCGGGCCACCATGGGCAAGAACGCTTCGGTGCTGGGGATGGTGCTGTTTAACGCCAGCAAGGAGGAAAAGCGCATCATGCACGCCGCCCTGGTCGCCGGGCTGGAAAACGGCACTCTGAAGCCGGTGGTCGGCCGCGAACTGCCCCTGGCCGAGGCGGCCGAAGCGCACCGGGCGGTGATGGCGCCCGGCGCCTACGGCAAAATCGTGCTGATCCCCTGAAAGGCCTCCCCTTCCCTGGTGGGCGGGGAGAGATTTGTCATCGGCAGGAGGCTCTGGTTTGCTCTCCCAAGGCTTCGTGATATAAATAATTTCTTCTTCGGTCCTGTCGTTCAAAAGAACGTTCAAGACCTTTCCTCGCGTGAAGCCGCGCAGATAAATACATCGGTATATTCGGTCTGAACTTCGCGATCTTCGCGGCTTCGCGTGACACCCTTGGGTTATACGTCTGTTTTTTTGTCTGTTTTTGCAGTGATTCCAGGAGCTCACCCCATGACTTCCACCATCAAGCGCTCGGTCTGCCCCTACGACTGCCCCGACACCTGCGGCCTGCTGGTCGAGGTCGAAGACGATCGGGCGGTGCGGGTCACGGGCGATCCCGAACATCCCTTCACCCGCGGCACTCTCTGCCCGAAAATGAATCACTACGAACATACGGTCCACTCCCCGCGGCGGCTGACAACGCCCCTGCGCCGCACCGGACCCAAGGGGAGCTCTCAGTTCGAAGCGATCTCCTGGGACCAGGCGCTCGATACCATCGCCGAGCGCTGGACCGAAATCATCGCACGCCACGGGGCGGAGACGATCCTGCCCTATTCCTACGCCGGCACCATGGGGCTGGTGCAGCGCAACGCCGGCCACCCCTTCTTTCACCGCCTCGGCGCCTCGCGCCTCGCGCGCACCATCTGCGCTCCGGCCAAGGAAGCAGGTTGGAAAGCGGTCATGGGCGATACGCCGGGACCCCATCCCGACCGGGTCGCCGACAGCGACCTGGTGATTCTGTGGGGAATCAACGCCGTCGCCACCAACATCCATTTTCTCCACGGGGTGCGCGAGGCGAAGACGAGAGGCGCCGCCGTGTGGCTGATCGATACCTACCGCACACCGACGGCTGCGGTCGCCGACGAGGTCTTTCTGGTCCGGCCGGGAGCCGATGCGGCCCTGGCGCTGGCGATGATGCATGTGCTCGTGCGCGAGGGCCTGACCGACAACGGTTTTCTCGACGAGTGGGTGCAAGGTTTCGACCGCTTGCGGGCGGAGAGTCTGGCCGAGATGCCACCCGAAAGAGCGGCCGAACTGACCGGGCTGAGCGCAGAGGCCATCACCAGCATGGCCCATGCCTTTGGCCGCGCCCGCGCCCCGTTCATCCGCGTCGGCAGCGGGCTTTCGCGCTACGGCAACGGTGCCATGACGGTGCGCTGCATCGCCACCCTGCCGGCGCTGACCGGCGCCTACCTACGGCCGGGGGGCGGCTGCCTGTGCGGCACCAGCAGCGGCGGCGCCTTCGCCACGAAAGAGATTGTGCGAGAGGATTTCATGCCCCGCCCGACCCGGATCATCAACATGAATCAGCTGGGACACGTCCTGAACGACCTCGACGACCCGCCGGTGCGGTCGCTCTACGTCTACCACTCGAATCCCGCGGCGGTGGCCCCCGATCAGAATGCGGTGATCCGCGGTCTCGAGCGCTCCGACCTGTTCACCGTGGTGCACGAACGGTTCCTCACCGACACCGCCCGTTTGGCCGACCTGGTGCTGCCGGCCACCACCTCCCTCGAACACAGCGACCTCTACCGCGCTTACGGCAGCTACTGCATTCAGCGGGCGCAGGCCGCCATCGCGCCGGTGGGCGAAAGCCGGTCGAACTGGGATACTTTCAGACTGCTGGCGCAAAGGCTCGGCTTTGCGGAACCCTTTTTCCGGCAGAGCGCCGACCAGTTGATCGACCATCTGTGCCGCCTTCCCAGCGCCCTGCGCCAGGGCATCGACCGTGAGAGCTTCGAGGCGGGCAAGGCGGTGGAACTCGCTCTCTGCGCCGAATCCCGGGAGAGGTTCGGCACGCCTTCGGGAAAAATCGAAATCTTCAATCCGGCCGAGACCGAGCCCCTGCCCCGCTATCGGCCGACCTACGAAGAAGCGCCGGAGTTTCCCCTGCGGCTGATGACGGCGGTGACCCCTTACGCCCTGAATGCCTCCTTTTACGAACAGGAGTCCCTGCGCCGCAAGCAGGGCGGCATGCGCCTCATGGTCAACCCGCGCGAGGCGCAGCGGCGCGGACTGCGAAGCGGCCAGGCGGTGCTGGCCCGCAACCGCCTCGGTGAAGTGAGGTTCGCTCTGACGGTGAGCGAGAAAGTTCCTCCCGGCCTCGCCGTGGCCGAAGGGATCTGGTGGCGCGAGTTCGCGCCCGGAGAGCGCACCGTTAACGCGCTGACCTCCCAGCGCCTCACCGACGGCGGCCGGGGGAGCACTTTTTACGACAATTCCATCGAACTGCATCCTTGCGAGTGAACGCCCGGGTTCTTGCGAAAAACCGATTCGAGGGGAATAAACTATCCGAGCAGTAGCGGGTGCGCCCAACCCGCCCGTTGAACAATCTGCCGAACCTGGGCCAGTCCCTGCGCGAGAGAACGTTCGAGCCCGTGGTCCACGAGGAGCAGGACCTGGACGGTCAAGTTGCCCCGGATCGCAAACCCGCAATGATCCTTCATCGCCCGGGCGGCATTCTGCTCGAGAGTCAGCGCGAGGTGCTGGGGATGGGACAGATAATGGGTGGGAAAGGCCACAACCGACCGATCGAGTCCGCTCATGAACGCCTGCCGCTCGGCGGGATGGAGATCGGCAAAATCGACCGCGCACCAGTCGCGGTTGCGGGTCGACAGCAGGGCGCGGCAGGAAAAGGGCCTGACCTGGTATACACCGCAACTGCCGTCCGCATCGAGAAAAGGACAATCGCCGATTTTCTTGCGGTGCAGGCGCAGGTAGTCCTTGAGATCGGTGACCGATCCGATGGCCTCGGCCAGGCGGGCGACATGGGCCCGAAGCGCCACCCTGTGGGCGCCGGAGAGCTGTTCGGCCACCAACATCGCTTCAGGCAGGGTCGCATTCACCACCAGATTGCAACAGTTCTTGCATCCCCTGGCGCAGTAAACCCGGCCGCCATCACCTTGGAAATCTCCGATCCAGGAGGCCATGCGTCGATCGAATTGGCGCTGGTCTTCCCTGACGTTGGGTAAGATTTCCGTCCGGATCTCATTCGTCTCCACCGGCCTCATCTCTCGGCCTCCACTCGCGGCAGGGTAAGGGTAAACGCCACGGCCAAAGCGGTGAGCAGAGCCGCGGCCAGAAAACTCGCGGCGAGAGACCCTCTGGCTTCGGCCAGAGCCCCTGCGGCCCCGGGACCAACGGTCTGGCCGACGGCAAAAAACAGGGTGACCGTCGAAAACCCGGCAGCAGCGCGGGAGAGGCCGAGATAATCGCCCACCGTCGCGGCCATGATGGTGGGGATGGCAAAGGCGGCGATTCCGTAAAGAAAAACGGACGCAATCACACCGGCCTGCCCCGGTTGAAGACCGACCAGCAGGTAGGCCAGAGTCTGTACCGCAAAGACCACCATCATCCCCCGCCTGCGACCAATGCGGTCGGAGAGGGCGCCGAACCCGACGCCCGAAAAGATGCCGAAAAACCCGACCCACGACCAGAACATTCCGGCCCGAGCCTCGGCAAATCCCATCTCAACAACCATCGTCGTAACGATAAAGGTCCCGTAGACCATGTAGGTCACACCGAAAATCGCATAAAGCACGCCCAGCTTAAGCAGGGTTCGTCCCCCCCGGGGCGGATTCCTGGTCGCGACCTCCGCCGGAGCGACCTCCCCTTTTCGCCCCACCGGTTCGAGCCCGAGTTCGGCGGGGTCGTTGCGCAGCAGAATGGCGGCAATGGCGGCCACCACGAGGGTCATCCCCCCCAGAATCATCCAGCCGACCCGCCAGCCCTCGGCGCCTATTCGCTCATTGAGCGCGGGGATGAGAAACCCGGCAAAGACAATGGCCATTCCGTTGCCGATCACCATGAGGCCGGCGGCGCGCCCCCGCCTCTCCCGACGAAACCAGTGCGAGACCAGAACCATCACCGGGATATTGGCGAAACCGCTACCGATCCCGACCAGGCAGTAAAGCCCCAAAACCATCTCGAAGGAATGACTCTGCCCGATGGCAAGCATGCAGAGGGCGATCAGAAAAAGTCCTGCGGCAATGGTCCGTCGCGGCTTCAGTCGCCTTATCAGCAAAGGCGCCAGGGCCACCGAGACGAGGTAGCCGACGAAATTGGCGGTGCTGATGTACCCCATCTGATCGTAGCCCAGGGCGAGACCGGAGCGCATCGACGGCAACAGCATGCCGTAGGCAAAGCGGGCGAGCCCGAGACAGGCGAACAACGTCAAGATGCCCGAGAACACAATCACCCAACCGTAATGGCAGGGAAACTTCCTGAGAGAAAATGACATATCGCTTCAATCCTGAGAAAGATGAATCGGATAGGAGGCGGGGTCACCCCCGCCGTCCGTAAGCGTCAACTGACGCCATCTTGATCAGCGGGCTGCGTCGCGGCATTCTTCTGCTTGGCTGCCAGCCATCGATCCGGCAGCAGCTCATGGATGCGCCGGGCGGGATGCCCCATGATGCGGCGCAAGACATCTTCGAGGTAGGTCTGGGGATTGATCCTGGTTCCTCGCTTTCGTCAGTGCTGGCTGACCACCTTAATGTACTGTCCGAAATTTTGGTACCAGTTTGGTTGGGAAGTCCGAGGCATCACTTAAAGCCGCATCTGGTCAGGATACAGGTCTGGGAACAGATAGCCGGCGAAATGGGTGGGCAGGGCCAGCCTTACCGGCCCTTTGGGCATATCGGACACCAGCAGGCCATCATTGATCAGCCGAGAGAGAACCTGGCGACCGGTCCGTTCGGCCAGACCGGAAACCCGGACCATATCCCCCCGGGGGACCTCCCCGCGTGTCAACGCCTCCATCAGCATGTGGGCGGACTCCACTTTCAAGGCCGGCCCCTCGGCAATGGGGGATGGAATGAGCTTTTCGGAGCGCAGGCGGACATATCCGCCGACCCGATCTCTCAGGCCATCGAGGTTGAGCAGAGCCCCCATGTATTTGATCTGATCCAGGCACGTTGCGAGGAAGAACCGGCAAAAATTCCACAATCCTTCGCTGGACAGGTCGCCGCGGCCGTCGAAGTCATTGCGCCGTGGGGAATCGGCAAAACTCAGGGCGGCCATGTAATCGCTGCGCTGGCGGGCCAACCCGGGGCTGATGTTCCACAAACCGTAGCCAGGCAGAGGGATGAGCTTCAGGTAGGCGTCCGTGAAAAGACGTGCCACCCTGCCGTTTCCGTCCAGAAACGGGTGGATCCACATCAACCGGTGGTGAGCTGCCGCCGCAGCGATCAAAGGTGCGACTCCGTGATGGCGGGAAAGGGAATAGAAGGATTCGAACCGCTCAAGGAATGAATCGATAAGATCCGGCGGCGGACCGACATGATGCCCAACCTCGACATCGCGGGTTCTCAATCGCCCGCCGACCACCCGAACCCGCTCCCCCTCGTTCTTGTCGGTGACCCATTGGAACTCTTCCGGCAGCTCCCTGTAAACCTCCTGGTGAATCCAGCAGATGAATTCACGGCTGGCCGGGTTGACGTCAGTCTTCATGACAAGGGCCTTATCGATTTTCTCCTGGCAGGCAATATGGGCCAGGCTTTCCTTCTGAAGATCACGTTTTGCGGGATCCCGGGAATAGTCCGCCCGCATTGCCCGCTCGATCGCGACCGGGTGGGTGCTGTGCCCTTCGATGAGATTTGAATAGTAGCTGTTGACGATACGCAGCAGGCCAACAATCGCTTCCCGGGTTATCGGATGCAGCTGTCCCCCCAGGGCTGACGATTGGACCAGAACCTCCCGAGCCAGGTCTTCCAGTTTCTCACGCTTTTCGGGAAGAAGCGGCTCCATGAAGTGAGGGCCGAGAGTCATTTGCAACTCCTATTCGCCGACATTAATTCCGATCTAAGAACAGTGCAACTATATAACAATTTTAAAATTTTCTACACAGAAAGTAAAAAAAGAACATTCAATCTGCCGATATTGGTGCCGATCGACTGGGGCAGGCGGTGGGGTTTTGTTTACGCGGGCATGTGTGACAAGGCGGCGAGAAGTTCGGGCAGAAACCACACGAAATGTGACCAGATGGAGTCGTCAAGGAAAACAAAAGGGGTCAGCCGCGAATGGCTAACCCCTTGATTTTACTTGGTGCCGAAGGGGAGACTCGAACTCCCACGGGCCTTCGCCCACTAGACCCTGAACCTAGCGTGTCTACTCGTGAGACAAACTCACGAATATTCCACCACTTAGGGCAAGTGAACCAAAATCCAACCCATTGGCATGTGTTGTATTAAAAGACCATTTGGTATCACAACTAGTGTCACAATTTATAGCAGGTAACTAAGTAAAAGTACATGCAAATAAGGTGTTTCAACGACACCAGCGGTATCACGGCTTAATACATCCACGAAAAAAGGAGCCATCCACATGGACAACTCCTTAACGTGATTGTTCAAGATTAAACTTCGTTGGCGGAAATCGCACGGCTCTAAAGACGAGCTACACTAGAAGTTAATTATTCTTTAAAACATAAAATACAGTTATAATTCTTCCCCCATTTTCCTCTCTTGAGCTATTCACTAAAAAAAAATAGAAATTTTGTGGTTTATATAATGAACCAACCTTAGCTCAATCTCAAGCCAAGAAAATCAAAGTCTCCAGAAGTGCCACCAGCGCCTATTTTCTATTTATAAATTCGATAGAGAAACTGGAATCAAACTAGTCAATTCTCATCCCCTAGCAAATTCTACCACTAGAAACATACAAACATTAATTCTTGACACCCCATCCAGCATACAGGAATATCTTTCGTGGAAACATAATCTCCTCTAAATATGCCTTACGTGAGAAACGGCACCTCTTTCTAAGAAAGTTAACCTCTTCGCCTAAATTAATGATTACGAAAATAGCAATCCTAAGTAGACAAATTTCTTTATAATCATAATGGCGCACTACCAGACCTCAACAGTAATACCTGGGCCCGTCACAATAGTTTCACTATCATTAACGATACAATTTAAATAATCAAATAATCATCACATATCAAAAAAAACATATTATTTGAATAGGAAGAGCGTATTAAAAGTTTTCGGCATAACCAATGTTTTGAGACGCGCCCTTCTTTACCATATAATGTTTTAAAAGAGATTGGATGTTACCATTGCATTTTAAATTTACAATATCAGAAAAGTCAGCTCTTTCTATTATTGGGATGACCACCTTTCGTTCTTCCTCTGTTAATGAAGAAAACAATTTCTTCCAGCGATCTGTTTCTCCAAGTTCTTTAAAATAAAAACGGTAAAGAATGTATTCCTCTGGCATATAAAGAAGATAAAAATACTCTTCTTCATTTCGTCCGAAAGCCTCTTCAAAAAAACTTCTTCCCCTTCCAACCTTGCCCTTAGTGGAATTCAAAATTGCCTGAATTGCTCGAATGAATTTCTTATTCCAATATTCACCAAGGTAATCTCTATTTTTGAAATAACCTTCTTCATCGTTAATAGGATTATATTTCATCGGAAATGAATATATATTTATATTCAACTCTTCGCAAAGATCCACATTAATTTTCAACCGTTTGTATAACTCGATAGGTTTCTCATTATAATTGTATAGTAAGTAATTTGATAAGTGCGTTATTTCATATTTTGCAGCAAGACGTATTGCCCTTACATAATGTTTTTCAAATTCCATACTATCAAATGCAATACGTAGTGGCCTAACTGCAATTTCGCTTATCTTCTTCATTTTTTCTTCTGTAATAAGACGAGCATCAACTCCTTGATTAAAGTCGACATACCGTGCTTTAGATATATGACGAGTAAATTTATCGTAGCTATCAGATAGATGTCGGTACGCCTCTAGTAGTTGCTCTTTTGTGGCAAGATACTTTCCTGTAATATCGAGACGATGCATCACATCACGATATTCTTCATAGGCTGGACCTTTAATGCGCTTTGCTAAACCTATAAGTATTTTTTGAGTAAGACGCCTATACGCGAAATCGTTAACTCCATCCGTAAGATTTCTTGCAGCGAAATCTAACTTGTTTGGTGAGTCAAACCTTGCCCCCCTCTGAAACCCAGCCCTCTTAATGTCTTCTATAACATCGCTAAAACGATCAGAAGCAAGAACGTTGTTATCTAGCAAGAGCAAGTTACGCCTAGGTCCATATATCCGTTCTACAGCCTTTATTTTACGGTTAACAGGCAAATAAGACTGGAAATCTGGTTCCAGTGTCGGAACAGCGCAAAACTTGCACTTACGTTTACACCCTCTTGTCATGTAGGCATAATATGCATCAGACTCTGGATATTCGTAGTCAATTTCTTCAAGAATTGAATAATCAAGGGGAAGCTTGTCTATAATAATATTATTATCTGTATCAAGTATTTTAGGCTTATCCAATAGTCCGCAAATCGGTCTTATACCAGTCTCAAGCTCTAACTCTTTCGCGGCAACGGTTGCAGCAATTCCTCCTACAAACAATTGAGATGACTCTTTTACTAATCTCTTTGAATACTCAATTGTTTCAACAATCTTATTCCAATAAAATGTAAAAAGAGTCGTTATGTATATGCGATCCCATTTAAGCTCATCGGGAATCTCCCGACGTCTATATTGACGATGATAATACTTTATCCACTCAAGAAGTGATGCTTTAAAAGGATTGCCATCAAATATCTCTTCCAAGCCCTTGATGCTATTGTTTTTTATAACTTTGAAAAGGTCATAAAATAAGGTATTCCAAGCTGTGCGATTATCGATCTTGTAAAATCTAGAAATCACTTCTTCAGTAAAAACCTCTAAGACTAAATCCTTCAGCTCTCCTTTAAAAAAACGCACAGAGTCGCCACGATTGCGATGATATGTCGCAATCTTCATCAAACCAATAGGAGGATACTTATTTTTGTAATTGGGCTCTACAAGAAGAATACTTCGTTTCATTTAAATTTTTCTTCAATTTTAAGTATAAGATTATGAGCAAGGTCAGGAGTAAGAACATTTCTGACAACTTCATAAATTTCAGAAACTAATCTTCTTTCCTTCTTAGATAGCTTAGATAGCTTATCAGTTTGCCACTTTGGCACTAAAATATCTACATTTGCATGTCGCTCTTCACTATCTGACTTACCACCAACAACATTTTTAAATATCTTTTCTAAGGCAGAGTTATCCTTTGCCTTATCCTTAATCTTTTCAAGATCCTTTTTAGCCCTCTCAACATTTTCCTTACTTCTATCTACTTTATTTTTAAACTCTGAATGTTCGTTTTTACTAACGAAACCATCAATCGCCTTCTTCTTAAATTCTTTTTGCAACTCTTCATGCTTTTCGAGTTTCTTCATCGCAGCGTTGATTTTTGAAGCATCGTGAGTTAATCTGTACAAACTAGTATTAAAAAATGAATGTAGCTCATCTTCAAAAACGTGCAAAGCGTCATTTTCGTCAAAATAATCTCGCCGTCCATTCGGGATGAGCCTTTGACTTACAGCATGTAGTTCGCCAACAAAGTAAAAATGGAACCTGCGGTCTTTCCAAAGCCTTTGCAAAGCGTCAGATTCGCCAATCTGTATGTTTCCTTTACGGAGACGAATACCTCTAACAAGGTTGCATGATGGAATCTGCTGCAATGCACTAGTTATTCCATACCAACCAACAGCCAACAACTCATCCCCATCATTAATCTCAATAAATTTTACATCCAAGACATCGTCAATTGCTTTTTTATTCCCATTATTTTGCTGATATATTTTAGAAGTGTATGGCTTTAATATTTCTTGTTCATTTACATACACAAGATATTCATCAACACTTATACCATATTTATTAAAGTTCTTTTGCACCTCAGTTCTAAATAAAAACTTATTTGATATTTGAACGGGCGCCACCATTGAAAGATAATTTCTTACATCTTCAATATCAAGAATTGCCACATTAGTTACACAGTTTAGCTTCACCCTAAAATAGTGACTATCTACTTCTTCACTTTCTACTTGATAAAAATCCGTTACATCTTCTACAACTTCATGTGCCTCAATTTTATTTGAATGGTCACCCAAAATTTCCCTTAACCGTTTTGAATTCCACTTAAGAGTAGACTTTGTTTTCTCCCCTCTTGCCGATGTCTCAAAAACAAGTTCTTCACAATATGCAAGACCACCTAACCGACCAATTCCTCTAAATCCCTTTTTTTTCTTCCGGTCTTTCTCGGACGCAGCAATACTAGTAAGTATCCTGAAAGTGTCAGCAGCACAAATGCCTGTTGCGTTATCTTCAAATTCAATAATTTTATTTTTGTCATCAATTTTGATGAATATTTTACCCGCAGTACGATCTGCCAGAATACCTAATTCCAAAGCCGTATCAATTTGATCAGCAGAATTTTGTACATACTCACGATACATAAATAAGGGGTTTGTATACATCCCAGTAGTAAGTACTTCAATTACATTTTTACCTATTTTGACACTCACCGCCGCCTCCCTGCTACTTAAATTGTTTATAGACAGGTTTTGGAAACTTTATATTTAGCATCGACCGAAAAACTGGGTTTTGAATGATATATTCACCCTGGTTAAGTCGCGTCATCATATTTTTGTACACATTCGGAACAAAACGATAATCATTTTTTGAAATTTCAATAGCATTTGTTCTACCATACGCATGGGTTGAGCAATTCCCCTTAATACGATCATGGATTGCACTTTTAAACTGCTCAGCAGAGAAAAGAACAATCCCGAGAGAACGTCCACGCTCTGTAATGTCAATTAATTGGCGAAGAATGGGTGAGTTTTTAGGGACATCCGATGAAGCATACTTATTAAGTTCATCTATAAATATTATAATTTTTGATGGAATTTCTGACTCATCCACATCCTCTACCTGTCCGAGCTTCAAATTGTAAATTGCGCGAATGACATCACCGAAGACAAAGCCTTGCATGTTTTCGTCAAGCTTAGCAATATCGATCACTTGGATTTCGTTTAAACGGATTCCAGAGATTGCTTCTTCAATTCTTGTTTCATGGTTTGCAGTCTCTACACGCTGAGAAAACATTTTGTTTGATAAAGCACGCTGGACAATCCTTTTAAACTTTCTCCAGCTAGCGACAGATATTTCTTTTTCAGCCTTACTGCTGCCTGCTTTACAGTATTCATTGATTTCATTTTCAAAGTCATGCCATGACCGAATCTTTCCAAAATTCCCCTGTTCAGACTGAATAAATGTACAAATAGAGTCCATTGTTTGGTTTGGATCATCTATGTTAGCAAATAGCATATCAAGACTATCTTTGTCATACTCATATACATATTTATAGTAAAAGGCTTTTTTGTTCTTAATTTGTGTGTTGATCAGATCGCGACTGGCATAGGTATTTGAACCAACATCAGAGTATGGGTATAAATATTTTACATTCCGAAATGGTGTTGCTTCCATTTCGAGCATTTTATATATTTCCCTGTCCTTGTCATTCAAATCTAAATTTATCTCATCAATTGCAAGAAGATCTCGTCCCTTAACATTAAGAACAACAAACGCAACACTCTCATCCTTTAAGTCTTCGTCTTCATCGCTCATACTCATAAATTTTTCTTGAATTGAACGAAGCAAAAACATTGCGTATGAGGTTTTGGCCGCCAGACCTGAAATGCCTGATATATTAAGATGAGCACCCTCTGGTCCAATAATGAATTTTGCATTAAAATGCACTGGCAGAGTGACTTTTTCCTCACCCTCGTATTCGTACATGTCGATGTAGCCACACGGAAGCTTATTTTGAATCTCGCTTAGGCCAAGGGCCTGGGCCACTTCAGCTGCATCGGCCAGACTCACGGTGCTTCCATCAAGAACTGGCGTGTAGATGTTCTTTGTATTCCCAACCACACGCGCACGTACGTAATTCATTCCTATTCGGTGTGTATTCATATGGCTAGACACATCACCAAAGTCATTTGATACAAAACTACTTAGGTAACTTGCCGTATCAGTAATATGAGAAATTTCTTCAACCACCCCAAAAGTTGTCGAAGAGTCGAGATGCTCGACTTTTACGACATCAAAAGGACTTAAAATACGATCCTTTGAAGTCCAAAAACTAAATTCATCTATTGTTGTAGGCACCTTTTCCGTAGCAGAAATTTTTCCAATAACCTTCATACATCCCTCCAATCAGAGCGCATTCAAAAAGAAGCTGTCACTTAAAAATCGGCTTTTTATATAACTCTCAGTTAGGTACACAGGGTATAAGTGATTTGCCCACCTCATATCTTTCCCATAGGCAACGGGATTTCTCTCATTGATTAAGTTAGCAGTAATTAAATCAATCTCTTCTGTATCCAGTCCTGAATTTTTTTCTTGGTCTGTCACTATGATTTTTTCTACTTTGATCACACCATCAAAGGGACTAATAGTGTGTTTAGACTCACGAATACGCACGTACCAGGCGGACAGATAAACTGAACCATCTATGCCCTTTGAATGCATTGATTCAAACATAAAAGCTGGAGTTCGGTGATATAATGGGAGTTCTGCGATTCGAGCTGCATTGTTCTTCTTTTTCCCTACACACTTTTCAGGATCGAAGCGTTTAGATACTCCAACAACACGACGATAGTTGTTCTTTATAACTGACAAGTCTTTATATGTGCCAGATTTTAGTGTTTTATATTCTATTGACCCATCTTTAATTAGATAACTATCTTCGTTCAACTTGTTTTCATTTGAAATTTTAACAACAATTCCTTTTTCAAAATCCATCATTTCATCGTGGATTTTAGCGATTGCTTTGTGCTCGTAATTTACATCAGACTCATCTCGATATGTAAGAATTTTTGAAAGAGATAGACCCAATTCACTAAGATTTGATTCTTTATTAATTCTATTTTTAATACCATCAAAAAATTTTTTTCGTAATCCGTCTTTATCAGCAGCTTCAGAAAGACATAAAATTAATTGGTTCTCTACTGTATAAACACTAAATTTGTCAGGAAAAAGCCTCTCACAACATGCAACTCCAACCTGACCTGCGACGATCGGGTAGATACGCTCTCCATAGGCAATGTCATCAACCTTGTAAGTGCGACGGGAACCGTCTAGGAAATATCGAAAGAGAGGTGCATGGCCACTTAGCTTATCTGCCAAAGACTTCAAATCTTTGGGAGTATCGCGACGCTCAGTTTCACCATACTGCTTTGGCGCATAACTCTGATCATCTTCATATGGCTGGTCAGGAGAGGCATATTCATCATAACAATACTTATGTGAACTGTAGCTTTTTCCTCCCGTTTCCGCTTCGATAATTTTCAGCGCACGCCTTGACATAGCCCTCCCTCAAAACATTGTCAAAATGGGACAATATCCACTTGGAAAATAATACAAATAACGAATGTTTTTTAGCAGCTCAAAGCCTACAAGAGCGCCCACCTACAATGGTCCATATTAATAAATACATATCAAACTGTCCAGCAAAATAGCATTTCCTTAGCTTCATGGGCACCACAGAAGCCACGTCAGCAAATTGGCTTTAGAACACTATCATTTCTTCTCCAGAGGATTGCCAATCCTCTTGTTTGTACGAAACTTCAATCACTTACAAGAACCTGATGTAAATAATGATGTCGTTTCAGGTCATTTTCGGGCTTTTTCCTGGCAAACCGTTACCGCCAACAGCAGCATCCCCACCACCTGGAAGAGGTCTTTCATGACCCGGTTTGAGAGCGTTTATTTGCGCAGCAAATCAACGGTCTCGAAGCGGAACCAGCGAAGCTGCCAAAAAGTCTCTTCACCTGTTGACACTCTGGGCAAGAAATGTAGGCTCTTCAACTCCCTGCCTCTCTATATTTCATAGCCGCAAAGGTGAAATTTCAGACGTGTGATACGCAAGCCGTCATAGCCCTTCGCATCACGTTACCCTGCTACCTCTTTCGGTTTATTTCTCCAGCACCTCTACCGCGTGAGCCAGCTTGTGCGGAGACAAGTGGGCATACCTTTCGGTAATCTGGATCGAGGCATGTCCCAGGATCTCTTTCACCACGTACAGATCAACACCGGCATTGACCATGCGGCTGGCGCAGGTGTGCCGGGTGCTGTGAAGAACAAACTCTTTCTCCCCTTCCAGCCCCATTTCCTTTCTCACCCATTTCCATGCCGTTTCCGCCTGATGCGATTTGATGGTGAACGGTTTGAGGTGGTGGACCTGCTGTCTCTGCTCAAGGATGGATCTGACTCTTCTGGTCATGGGTACTGAGCGCGGCCTGTCGCCCTTGTTGATCCAGATGCTGATCAGACCTGATTCCAAGTCGATATCCGGGTATTGAAGGTTCAGTGCCTCGCCAAGTCTCATGCCGGTGTCCAGAAGGATTTCTATCAGGTCGGCCACCTCGGGATAGTAAGATCTCCTGTTGCCCTGAGGTGCGCTTTTCAACAGCCTGACTATCTGTGATTCCTCCTCCTGCGAGATCACCCTGATCCTGCCCTTTCTCTCCTTTCTCAACCTGATCCATTCGGTATCCTGTTTCTTGTGCTTGAGGATGGTTTTGAGACAGGCAAGGTATCGGTTGATGGTTGCTGGTTTCGATCCGTTGGATTCAAGGGTTCTGGTAAGGTGAGTGATGACCTCCTCGGTGATCTTTCCGAGTTCCATGTTTCCGATCAGGTCGGCAAGGTTAAGTGCTCTGCGGTAGGACCGCTGTGAATCCTTGGTTTGTCGCCACCGGATCTGATAGACCTCCTCGATGGCATCGAGCAATAAGGTCTGTGCTCCTTTCTCCTGAGGTGTGAGTTCTGGATTTCTCAAGAGCTTCTGCTTCTCTGCGGCTTCGACCTGCTTTGCTTCTCGTTTTGTGAACTTGCCGGTGGATCGGTAGATGCGCTGGCCGTTGACAGTGAACTGCATGTAGAAGACACCCTTTTTTCCTCTTCTCGATACGCTCATGGGTTTCCTCCTACAGCAGGCCGCGATCAGCAAAGGATACGTACTGGCTCTCGCAGACGATGACGTGATCCAAAAGTCTCAGTCCTAATAGCTCGCAGCACTCCTTGATTCTGGTGGTGATCTCCATGTCCTCCCTACTTGGTGTGGGATCGCCTGAAGGATGGTTGTGAACCAGGACAAGCGCAGAACAGGAGGACAGCAGGCAGGACTTCATGACCTCGCGGGGGTGAACAATGCTTGCGGTCAGTGAACCGACGGATACCTGATCCACGCAGATGATCTTGTTTTTGGTATCGAGGTGCAGGGCCAAGAAGTGTTCTTTGGTCTCCTGGGTCAGGTACCGGAACAAGGTAAATACGTCTGCAGAGCTGGTGATCTTTCTGCTTCTGGCGAGGTAGTCCGGTAAGGTTTCCTTGATGGTCAGTGTTTCGTAGACGGGTCTGATGATCTTGATTCTGATGCTCTTGAGGTTGCCGGTAGTGGATTGTTCTTGAATGTTGGTGGTCATGATCATTCTCCTTAAAATAGGAAAAGGCGGGAGCATCTGTTTGCTCTCCGCCTTCCAAGGTGATTGTTCTGTAATGTCGGTATCGTTAACTGAGGTGATTGATCAGGCAGCTCGTTATGCTCTTAACTGATAACGTTCTCCAGCGCTTACCAAGAAACTCCTCTATGGACCATTCGCCCTGAAGAAAGATGCTGTCAATCGGATCAGGTTCATTGGGCATGTAAACATCAAGAGCCAGATAATCCAGATTGAGGTTCACGGTCAGCACGTAAAGCACGACACCTGACTTGAAAACGTACAAGCTATCAGCGCTCCCTGAACTCAACCTGTAGGTAATTTCGTTATCCTCCATCATCAGTCCCCGGTTACACAGTCCGTACTCGGTCGTTTCGTCCCAGCTCATGGATCTGATTCTCGGATTGATCTGTTGCATGACAGCTCTCCTCTTAAATGCGAAAAGGGGCTCATGCCCCTATGGCACTGCCCCTTTCTCGCGTTGGTATAAACCTGCTGGTCGTCGTAAATCAGTTATTCGGTTACATCTTTGCTGCCCTCCTTTCCCAAGATGAAGTCTGCTGCCTTCTGTCCCTGTGCTGCGGCATGAACCAGAAGGCGCTTATCGCTTTTCAGAACCTTGAGCCAGCCCTGAATATAGGCTGCGCTATTATTGATAGTCTCCCTGTCGATACCGGCGATACCGGAAAGCATGCTGGCACCCATCTCTGCTACCAGTTCTTCCTGCGAGTAATCGTGACTGCCGAAATAGGTAGGCTCGGTTACACCCTTGCGTCCAAGCCTGATCTGATGTCCGGTAGCATGTGAAAGTTCGTGGAAAATGGTGCTGTAGAATTCTGCGGGGGAGTGGAAGGCTTCTTTGGGTGGGAGTTGAACCAGGTCCTTGAGGGGTGAATAGAATGCTCTGTTGCCGCCGTACTTGATATCCGGCTTCTGTGGCATTCCGGTGATGATCTGCTCTGCCTGTTCTATCGGCGTGAACTCGTGGGTAAGGTGTTCTTCGGGTGGGTGCTCGATCCCGTCCACCTGATCAAGGTTGAAAACGTTGTAATAGCGAAGCAGAGGGATCTTTCCGTTGGTTCCCTGATCGGAATCAGGGTCTTCATCCTGGTCCTTATCGTTACGGTCAATCCATTTCCAGAAGACTACGAGTTGAGACTTGGAACCCTTCTTGAGACTTCCAGATTTGCCCTGTATTTGACGAAAGGTTAACCAGTAAGGGGAATCATAGGGTGAGCAGTTAAGCAGGAATTGATTGATCCCTCGGTAAGGTTTCTTTGTCATAAGGTTTCTCGGTCCACCTGATGATCTCCAAGGTTTTCGCCAAGGAATCTCTCCTTGCTCCAACAGTTCCATGATTTTCGAGGTAACAATACTGTAAACGTCCATAATGACACTCCTTTTTAGTTAATGGACTCTGGACGCACGAATGGCGTCATGACAGAAATGATTTTTGAGAGGGGGTGGTGCTTAGCTGATGCAGGCTACCGATCAGTGATGAAGGGGAATGTTATTTGGATTTGCTAGAGAGGATGGCTTGCACGATGAAGAATAAGGTGTTGTCGATGTGCTTCTGTGTCGGGTAGGAATTTTGGCCTTGGGATGCCCAGATGACGTAACATTTTGCTTAGGTGAGAGTGGTTAATAGATCGACCTCCTTGCGTGTCATGTAATCACCTCCTTCCTTTATGAATTTTGTAGCTACAGGAATAAAAAAAGAGCATGACCTTGACGACCATGCTCCCTTTATAAGTAAATTTTTATTTGACCTGATTACGTTGCTTTAGTACCTTGCATGAAAACACTATCACACTCTGCGCATCCCCTCCTGCAAAACAATTGATGCACAGAGTTTTAGCCCCGGCCTTCCCCTCCAGGAACCGGGGCATTTTTTATTTGAACATAAAGGGATAGTGGGGTTGGATATTATCTGCAGAGGAAAAGAGATATTTCAATTCCTTCACTAATCTCGATTTGATATTTCATTTTGAAATATGGTTAACACAACTACATTTCAATTCGCATGCCTCAAATCATTGGACTCTTTTTATTGCCAAGATTTACGCCAGACATTATCCTGGCCCTCTTGAGCTAAATAGGTTTTCGCTAGAATCCACCTTATCGTTGTAGCGTTGCAAGGACTTGAATTTCCGCATATTTTTTTTATTTCTTTATTAGATATGCCACCATTATCCAGTTGCTCAAAAACACTTGTTAATTGGTCTTTGGTGACTGCCTTTTGGTTTTTTTCTCCAATTAAATAATAAATATTTCCGCTATCGGTAATATTCAGAATTTTTGATATTTTGTTGGGTTTTTTAATTTCCATTCCGACTTCGAGAGATTGATAAATTTCTTTTAGAAATTCCTCTTTTGTCATCACTCTCTTCCCTTTTGTTTTTTTTAACAATTTTTCTTTGTATTTAAAAAAAATAAAAGTTTGCAACGTGACAGAAACCCAATAGAAGATATTTCGATAATAACCCAACTATTACCTGTCCGATTTCACCTTTTAGTTGTGCAATTTTTTATATATTTAAGTACTTAATTGGGTTTGCATTGTATTTTTGAAAATAACTTTTACTGATTTACCTATATATTTTTCTCGAACTGAATTTTGTGCAATTTTTCCATCAAATTCCCAGCGATCTTCAATTTTTATATCTTCTGATTTTCTTGTTTGGTATTGAAGAGTACCAGCGGGGTGCCACGAAAAGATTTCATATACTTCTTTGATTTCTCCTCTGTAAATAGAGAATGCTAATTTTGCTTTTTCTCTTTTTTCTCCAATTTTCCATACACCACGAGTCCCCTCAAACAACTCTAAATCGCTCATTGAATCTCGGTAAAGTTGATTGTTCCTTATGAGATTAGACTTCTCTTCTATGTCAACAGAATTCATGGAAATCACCATTTTTTTCAATAACGACCTTGAGTAACCGGCTGCGACGTGCTAGTTCAATTTGGTAGAGGCCTTTTTGAGAATTACCTAAATATCACAAGTCCAAGTTTGCCTTATGGTTAGATGTTGCCATTCTCAGCCAATTTGACTCGTTGATATTCGAGTGCTTGATCAATAACTATGAAAAGATTAAAAAACCTATCTTTTAACTCTTCGTGAATATCAGTCGCAGAAGATATTTCATACACCTTATTTTGCATGTACTTGGCATAATTTTCTTTCTTATCGTCTTTTATTGAAAAGGGTTCTACATTATTCATTGAGTCTACACTCCATGCATCAAACCATCCCGGATGAGCCTCATGACATTCAGCAATCCACGCATCGGGGAAAATGCCCTCCATTTCATACCCGGTTCTGACAGATACAAAATCCCGGTTAGCCAGAAATTCTCCTCTGCCCGAAAAAAAACCTTGTAATTCTTTGCGAATTTTGACACCTGCAGGGTCGCCATCAATTACCGTAACAGCAGCAACCTCTTTTCTGACATGTTCATAAACAGCCTTTATAAATCCTGCTAGACCTGTTACGCCTTCCTTATCAATAATTAACGCATCCTTGAGGTTCTTTAGGTCATTTCCGGTTAGTTCACGTACCTTTGGTAAGCATTCTCTTATAACGTAAACATCCCATTTGCCTTCTACAAAAACATTGCAATCTGCCAAACTATAATAATCACTAAAACGCAATCCAAGAGATCTCTTCAGAGAATTGCATGCGTCTTCATATTTTACGTATCTATTAATATATGTGGCCCCAGACTCAATGCAAAATCCATGGATGCCCTCGGTAGTCCTTGGCATGAACTGCATGGAGTGTGTGCTAATTATAGCAATGCTTTTTTGGGCAAGCTTTCTAACCATGTCCTTGCTATTCTTGGCAAGTTCTGGATGCATGTAACTTTCTGGCTCTTCAATCAACCATACAGGATGTTGACCAGAATCCTTTATTCGCTCATCAACCCAATGCAAACTTGCGTAAAAAATAGCTGCCTGAAGTCCTCGTCCTTTGCTCATATAAGAGGTTTTTACTTGATCGGTAACAGCGAGGCTAAATTCGCCAATTATATTTTCTAGCTTGCCGCCAGGAACTTCAATTTGAACTTCTGCACCATGAATATGACAGTTTTGCAAAGTTTTATTTATTGAGATATTTATTTTTTGTAACTCTCCTTCAAGACTACCCATCGCAGAACTTAGGATAGCGGCTGCTTTCTGGCTCACCCTTGGGACAAGAAGTTGACTGTAAAGTTCTGTAATTCCTTTTTCACTAGGAATGTATATAATCTGAAATCTAGAAATAAAATCGGAAATTAGATTTCGAAGAATTCTGCTGTAGTCAGCTTTTTTGTCCTGTGGTCTTTTGACGTTAGCGAAGAAGCTATATACAGGTGTGTTTGTTCCTGTGAAGTAAAGATAGAGTGAAACCTTGTTGTCAGATCTTGTTGTACCCTGCATTTGATGCAACTTATCGAGAGGTTCCCAAAACCACTTCTCGCTATCTTCTATTTCAAATAGGCCGATTATTGACGTTTTCTTGGATTGACGATCAAATGGAAGGTCGGTTTCTGTGTCGTAGCCAAAGCCATTTTCATACCCGCCAAATAAAGTATAAATCGCCCGTAATGCATTGGTTTTCCCTGAATTATTTGGCCCGATCAGGGTTGCCTCTCCTCCAAGTTGTAAGACTTGCTCATCCTTAATACTTCGATAATTCGATATCCGAATTTCCTTGAGAGAAATAGACGCCATGAAATTCCCTTTTTCTTATCAACGACTTTTTATCACCAGTTGCGGTGTGCAGACCGAGAACCACTAACCTTTTCGAGACGCACTGCTGTATTTCAATCCGAGTGCATCATTTCGTTATCAGTTTTCAATAGTCTTCTGAACGTACCCACTCGTGACCATCTTGATATATAATGTTTGCTGCCTCCTCAATTTTTTCAAAATCAACATTTGGAAATTCTTCTTGCAAGACTTCTAGGGGGTCGTATGGCCCACCCAAAAAATATTGATAACCCCCTTCTTTGCTCTCATATGGCACACCATCGGCTGGGTCTTTGTAATTTTCAAAAAACCATTCGACCATTTCCTCAACAGAAGTGATATCTTCCTTTTCTGCCTCTGAGCTACGTTGGTAGTATCTTTCCTTGAGTATTTTCATGGCGTGATCTGACAAATTAAATGTCTTTTTCGTTTGAAAATGAATTTTTTGCATTTCATCAACAGTACTGCTCTCAGTCGCTAAGCCAAGATAATTATTGGCATGTTCGAAAAAATTAAGGGAATTGTAAAAGTGTATATATTTTCCAGTGTAATCTCTGAATTCTTTTTTAAGTTCTGCCCTTGGTCCAATTGTTTTCCCACTAACTTCTAACCACCAATCTTCTTTTTTTTCGTCAATAATAAAAATTACGTGTTTATTCTTATTTTTGGCGCATTGTAAAATCTCATTCCATAAAACTAAATCTCCATATTGTTCGACACCGCCTTTTTTGGCATCTAAGTAGCCTGGTGGTATTTTTTCTGAATATCTTTTTGTACCTTCTTCATAGATTTCTGCTAATTTTTCATCAGAAAATTCTTGGCCAAATTTCTTTGCAAATATGGAATGGATGCTCGCCAATAAAGGGTCATTATTAGTTAAATCTGGATGATCTTTCGAAAATTCCAAAACTTTTTCTAAAGTTTCACGATGAGTTTTATTCAGTATTTCTAAGATTTCACTTTTTTTAATAAACGGATGAAATTTGTGTATGCCAAATTTTTCAAATTCTTCTTTTAAACTTTCATGGTGTTTATTAATGATTGATTTGATTTTTTCCAATGGTTTTTTTTGATCTAAAATCACATTAATTCTGTTTTTGTGGAATTCAAGCATAACTTGAAATGGTGCCCAAACTCTTCTAGAAAATTTTTTATGGGAAAGTATTGACAGAAATTGTTGGCAGGTTTCTTCGGAGTATCGGTAGACATTTAGCAAAACATTTGCATCAGGAATAATAAGGCCTGAACTCCAAATTTCTTTAATTTGACTTTCGGTATAGGGCAAATACTGGTGAAATGTATCCTTCATAAAATTCCTTCTATTTTCTATTTTTGATAACATCTAATTATGCGCTAATAGCCTGTATCTAGCACCAGATAAATATATGTAGAAGTAGATGTCCCATCTAGAGCTAGATGCCTAAAATTGTCTAGCGCTAGAATCTTTCCAAATACATTTCTTAAACAAAATTATCTAGCAGTAGATGCTCTGAAATTTCATCAACCGATAACTATTTCACCAATCAAAAGCCACAAAACAAAAAACCGCTGGTCAGCAATATGCCGACAACAGCGGTTCGGTAGTCTTCTCACGTCCGGTATTTCTGTACCAGGCCATGCTCCCCTCCATGTTAAACAATTCAATAGGGTGAATTTAGCCCACGGGAATCAGCAAGTCAAAGGTTAATGAGCCAATCAGCTTTTGGACTTATTTTCCCAAAAAGAAAGCCCTCAAATCCACAAGGATAAGAGGGCTTAGGTGCCACACTGAAGGTAAGGCTTTCTACTCCCCGGCCTCTTGGGCCTCCTTCTTGGGTGAAGGCTTTCTGGCAGCAGATTTCTTAGCCTTGGCCTTCTCTGCCCTAGCTGCTCTACCTGCGGCCAGCTTCTCACCCAGGCCACGCTCTATTGCCATTTGTCTGCGAGACTCGGAATAGTCTTTAGCGGCAAGAGGAGTGCCGGCAGGGATATCGAACTGCTTGCGATACTCCTTGGCCGTCATGTCGTGCGCAGTCTTCAGGTGGCGGGTCAGAGTCTTCATTCCCCCTTTACCGCAGATCATGCAGGCGACACTGCTTTTTCCAAAGGCTTTACGTTTCGAGACAGCAGGTCCTTGCTCTTCTTCAGCGGGAGCAGGTTCACCAGCTACCGTTTCACCTTTTTCAAGCGCGGAGAGAGCATTGTAGACCTCTTGGAGTTCGTTCAAGAGCTCCTCTTTGCTCAGGGTGGAAGTTGATGCGTGAGAAGCGACAATCTGACTGGCCATTTCAAGTAGGGTTGGCATTTACGTGTTCTCCTTGTTAAATTTGATTTTTTATTGATTCGATGTGTATCACCTATTGGGTTATTCTGCAAACATTATAAGTACATTTTATCGGTTATTTATGTGATATGTAAAGCCCCTGAGGTATGTTCACGAAGGACTTTTGATCTCTATGCTGCCTGATTGATAATTTTATCTATGGAAACTTATCATCCGATTTTTATCAAGGTTGCATAATTCACTTGCTTCCTGGGCATTGCCTCGAAAAGGAATTTTTCTGGGAATTTTTTCACTACCTCACATCCGCTGAAAATCGCTCTCGCAAAAATCCTCGCATAAGGATTTTGGCATTCATTCATCCGGTTATTTACCCTCGATTTTAGGATAGGTTTCTTTTTATTTTTCGCTCACTTAAGGATTTTTGGTACCAGTAATACAGAGAACACCGAATTACAGAATAATCACCTTATCAGTTACTCATCACTCCTAGTTACACTGGAACCTTCACAGGTTCCGTTAGCAGGTATTATTACACTGAAGTATTTAGTTATCTGTTCGTCTTCATCATATTCGATAGCTCTGTTGATCAGGTCTTGATCTTTAACAGAAAGAAAATCATACATGTAATCATCTGAATACAATTCTATCTGCTCATCAACTCCCTGCTCTTCATATTTGATCTTTGTTTCTGGTATTTTGCTGAATTGAGCCCTTTTGACAGGGCTCTCGTTGATCTTGTAATATTCAGCTGCCTTAACCTGATCAAAACCACAGTACTTGGAGAATGCAGCTCTCATCTCTTTTTGAAGTTGCTCTTCGTATATTTTGGGACAAATGAAGCTGTCGTGGATACAGAGAACCGGTACCTGCTGATCAGTCATCTGCTTGAGTACGTATTCCGCGATTTTTGAGTCAGCGTTCATCAGTTTATGGCCTACACCTTTGTAAAAATGGTGTGCTATGGGTTTATGATATTCACTAAAGTGCTCCATTGCCTCATCGAGATCCTGCTTTTTAGCCGGGAACTTATGAGGTGTTTTTGTGATCTTTCTGTTTATGGCCTTCTTGGCTGCTTTCGGGTTGTCTGCATTCAGTGCTGCGAGAAGCAAGGTCTTGAATAAATTTCTCATCTCCTTGGAATTTTCATATTGAGGCAGTTGATATGAATCCTTTCCAAGAGAATTAAAATCAACTCCTTCTTGAGCATATAAAAGGTAAATATGAATCCCAGAATAATCACATTCAACAACTTTCATATTGTTGATGATAATTCTTAACCTTAACTCACTTGGCAGTCCTTGCCACCAGCCACCATAAAATCGTCCACCATGATCAAGACTCTTACGTCCATTGCTGAATACCCTGTAGTTATGTTTACGAGAAAGATCAACATAAATAGTTTCATTGGCACGGTACTCGCCCTTGTCTAAGTCAATGTAGGTTTTTTCAAGCAAATCATTATACCGCTTTAAAAAATTACGTTTACCCGCAGCATCATTATTATTGGTATCTATATATTCAATTGGTACTTTTTCCTGATCTTTGAGGATGATGGTTTCCTCGTCTGGATGTCTACGAATTACAGTTTCATTGAAAGCGTATTCATCCTCCAGTTTAATAGCGAACCTTTCACTTAATCTAGCCTTTGAACATTTACCCTTTTCAACCTTGACACCGCGAAAATAAAACCCTTTTGCGTGATCTATCAACCCCTCATTTACAAGATAATCAACAACTCTTACAAGACCAGTCCACGTAATCCCGTTTTTATTGTATTTCCTGCAAAGGCGATAATTCCCTTTTCGCCTCATGTACGCCATCCACTTTTTATCATCTACCAGCCAGCATCGGTACAGGTTCAATAGCAGAACCATCATACACGCTATGTTAAGATTTCTATGTCCCTCCATTCCATTCGTAAATTCTTCCACTGCTCTCATTACGCCGGGATCATCAGTCCACAGGTTAAAATCAATTCGAGCAAAATTCTCATATCCGGGATTCTCCTCATCCTCTTCAACGAGGTCTTCCCACGTTTCAATAACAACATTTGTATCCATCGCTAGTGCCTCAGAAAATGACCCCTGGGGTCGGAAACTGTTATCAGACGGATCTCCATATCACCTTTTCTCTTTTCCCCTCGGACAGTGATTTTGAATCCGTTATAGGATTTTTTGAAATGTGATGTGGGAATGCTCTGAGTGGATTAGAATCGACCGGTATTCGACTTTATATAAACATCCGGCTCTCGGGTCTGATCTCTTATTGGCTGTGGCTTAGAAGGCTTAACTGGTCATATTTTGGGACTAAGGCAACCTAGGCATTTGAGGGAACAATCGGGTGGTTTAAAGGTTTTCGTATTTTCATGGTTGAAATTATAAAAGCCCCAGGGATTGTTCCCCCTGGGGCAGTGAAGGGTTACACAAAGAAGGAAGAAACGTCTTTCTTATCTTCCTTGCGGTCCAAGTGCGCCTGCCAGCGCTTCTTGCACTCGGTCCTGATCTGGTCATCGGTGGGAGGCTCATATTTGGCCTCAGGATCTTCTTTCAGCGCCTCCTGATAGTTCTTGTTGGCCTGCTCAGTGAGGAACTTCAACGCATTGGTGTGAATCTGGCGCTGAATGGTTTTCTTGTCACGGGTTTTCTTCGTCGCTTCTGCCATGCAACATACTCCTTCCTTGTGCCAATCCCTCATCTCTGATAGGATTGGGATGCGTTTATACGTGCTTAACCCATGCCCCTTGTCGCTGTTGGCGCAGCTTCAGGGGGCAACCTATTTTGTGCTAAATATCCCGCATTGGTCCTTCCCTGATTTCACCTCCTTTCCATTATTGTTTTTATTTATACATCTATTTTTCTTACACTTATTTTTGCGTCTTTGAGTGCCTTTGATACATTGGGCAGTAATGAGACATTTTTCAGGCCTCTCATACTGTCAAAAATCTGATAGCTTGCATCTAGGTGACCCATTTCAATATCTTCATGTAGCAGTAACAGCTTCTTCTTTCTGGTTTGATAAAGAGCCTGTCCGTAAACTTTATTTTCTCCGTCTTTTCGTTGGTCCTTACCAACTAGCTTTCCAATAAAACTGATATACTCCCCAACCTCACCCAAAGTTGGATCTTTTTCACCAATAAATAACTCTATTGGTTCAAGACCTACACTCTCTTTCTCCCGCTTTCCTACATATTCTCTCATCGCATTAGCAAACACGCCGCCAACAGTATCTCCAGCTTGCTCCACTGCCGGCTTGAATGAACTCTCGTAGTATTCAGCATCCTCATCAGGGAAGTAGACGCCAATTTTTTTGGGCATTTTTCTCTCCTTTTCTTAAGCCTTCTGGCTACCCTAGGAACCCAAGGTACCTTGGCTTCTGTTATAGACTCACTATCCGGCCCTGTCAAGCACAAAAAAAGCGGGCCAGCCATTTTCCCCGGCTGAAACCCGCGCAAATAAAGCCACTTACACCATATATGCCACCAGCAGAACTGGACCAACTGCACCAACAATCTCAATAGTTCAAATGCTCCAATGCCTCCAGCAACACAGCAGGTCTATATCTCTTTCCATATCTACCAGTCGTAATTGACCCGTTAGCATGACCAAGGATCTCGGCAATCACACCCTCAGCAACTCCTTTTTGCTTGAGAGTGTCGGCCACGGTATGGCGGAAGGAATGGAAAACCTTGAGAGGATCTGCGGTCACGCATTTCCTGTTAAACTGACCATACCACTTCCCGAAGCTCTTGCCCCAGTACCCATATTTGTTCGGTCTCAGGTTCTCCCACAGCTGGATAGCCCCCCTGCTCTTCTGCTCCTCCAGATACCGGAGGAACCCGCGATTAACCAACTCCGGATGTACTGGAACAATTCTCTTACCGGCGCTGGTCTTCACCTTCCGCTGGCCACCATCGTTAATGTCGAAGCACAGGATACCGTCAACCTCCCGGATGTCCTCCAAGTGGAGTTGGCAAATCTCATCCAAGCGCATCCCGGTATACATCGCAATTACCGGAATCCAGAACCTCTCGGGATAAGCAGGGTCTCTCGGCAAGGAATACAAAATACGCACCAGATCTTCAGGAGAATACGCACTCCGCTGCTCATGCGCACTTGTCTCCTCTGGCAGACTCAATCCCTCAGCGATATTGGTCTCCATCATTCCATTCTTAACGCACCACTTACACAGAGAACTCAGCAAAACCAAATACTTATTGATGGTTTTCGGGGTAAGAGTCTCAGTAGCTTCAGAATTCACTATCTTTTGGATAGTCATCCCACGGTACTGCTTTTTCTTACGGAAATTAGCCGGTAGACGCATCAGCTTTTCACGGCAATCCAAGCCATCAGCACGCGTTAACACACCGACTCTCTTGTCGCCGATCACCTCTATCAGGACATCAAACATGCTGGTAAATTCCAGATGGGTTTTCCTGGTCCACCTGACTCCTTTATCAGCAACAAACTGCTGAATCGCCTCTGAGAGCTTAACGCCAGCCTCAAGGCCACCATCCCCTTCGACAATCTTAAAAGATCGTTTGGAGGGCAAAATTGACGCTACCAGCACGCCTACCTGCTCCGGCGGCAGAGCTTCTGTACGCAGAAGAGCAAATGCATTCTGAACACGGGAATGGATGTTAGCCGCTGCGGTTTTAGCAGCATCGGCATGTCGGGTCTTTAGAGAAACCCTGAGAAGGCCTGTAGGGAAGTAATGCGAAAGGTCGGAGGGGATTTTGATGCGGTAGTAGTAGGTATGGTTGCGTTTCCAGAGGTACAAAAGCATAAATCCAACTCTCCAAGGCTAACCAGCAGTATCACAGCTGGTATCACACATGATGAGTTGGATTCATAACTGCCTGATTTAACAGGCTTCTTGATGAATGGTGCCGAAGGGGAGACTCGAACTCCCACGGGCCTTCGCCCACTAGACCCTGAACCTAGCGTGTCTACCAATTCCACCACTTCGGCAAAGCGAGGGGATTTATAACAAATGCCTGCAGGGATTGCAATAAAAAAATTTCCGCCGCGAACCAGCGCGTTGACTTTGCAGGGGCGATTGATACCCTTGATTTCAAACAGCTCCGAAATTTCACCATAAGCATTTGAATTTTTGTAACTATTCAGCTCAGGGGCTCGCGGCATCCATGGCGAAGGTGTCCGGCGCCC